>Ga0207714_1000192_pt1 | contig 41000 bp, 43 predicted proteins | sample PonA232FremontCA_2_FD_187270 | JGI IMG/M metagenome (GOLD analysis project Ga0207714, IMG submission 187270) | Marine sediment microbial community from Fremont, CA, USA - Pond A23 Sediment 2 (SPAdes) | ecosystem: Environmental > Aquatic > Marine > Unclassified | place: USA: Fremont, California...
AAGGGTGTCTCCCCGGTATCCAGGAGGTGCTCGCGGCGGCCCGCCTGGCCCAGGGTGTAGACCGGTGGGTGCTGGAGCAGCCACAGCTCGTCGGCGGTCGAGGCGTCCCGCTCGGCGGTGAACGCCCGCATGGCCGACCACATCTCGCGGTAGTCCCGCTCGCCGAGGTAGCGGGTATGGATGAGCTCGCGCGCGCTGGCCAAGGCGGGGCTCCGGCTACAGGGTGACCATGACGGTGTCGTCCTGGTGGAGGGCGCGATAGAGGCCCTCCAGCTGATCGCGGCTCTGCGCCTCGACGGTCACCGTCACCGCCACGTAGCGGCCGTGGCGGCTGCCCGAGGTGCGCACGTCGATGACCGTGGCGTGCTCGGCCGCGATCCGCTCCACCCGATCGGGGAAGCCCGTGGCGGCGTGCCCCATGGCCTTGACGCCCAGGTGGCAGGGGAACGCCAGCGGGGTGTTCTCGGCGTTGAACGTGCTCATGGCTGCCTCCCTCGCGCGCTCTGCCGGCGCAGCTGGGCGAACCAGCCGCGCATGGCCTCGTAGGCGGGGCCGGGGGTGCCCCTGCCCACGGGCTCGCCGTCGAGCTCGGTGACCGGGATCACCTCCTTGGTGGAGCTGGACAGCCAGACCTCGTCGGCGCTCCGCAGCTCCGCCAGGGGGATCGGCCGGGTCCGGTAGGGCAGCCCGTGCGCCGCCGCCAGCTCCAGGACCACCTCCCGGGTGACGCCGGGCAGCAGACCGCTGTGGAGCTCGGGCGTGGCGAGCTCGCCGCTGCGGACGAGGAAGACCGTGCTCGCTGCCCCCTCAGTGATCCGGCCGTCACGGTGGAGGATCGCCTCGTGGGCACCCTCGTCCACCGCCTCCTGCCGCAGGAGGACGTTGGGTAGCAGGGCGGTGGCCTTGATGTCGCAGCGGCTCCAGCGCGGGTCCTCGCGCGTGACGGCGGTGACGCCGTCGGCGTAGCGGCCCGCCGGCGGCAGCGGCGAGCTCATGACGAAGGTCGTGGGCTCGCTCCGGGCCGGGAACTCGTGGGTCCGGCACGGCGGGCAGCCCCGGGTGACCTGGATGTACAGGGCCTGATCGCCGCCGCCGTTGGCCCGGCAGACCCGGTCCAGCACCTGGGCCCAGCCCTCGGCGTCCAGCGGCTCAGGGATCCGCGTGGCGGCGAGGGAGTGGCGCAGGCGCCGCAGGTGCGCCTCGAGCCGGAACGGCACGCCGTCGTAGCAGGGGACGAGCTCGTAGACGCCGTCGCCGAAGAGGAAGCCGCGGTCCAGGGGTGAGATGCGCGCCGCCTCCAGCGCCAGCAGCTCGCCGTCCAGGTAGCAGGTCGTCGGCTCTCCTTCTCGCATGGCGCTACTGGAGGCGCAGCAGGAGGCGGTCCACGACCTGGCGCCACAGGCCGCCCGCCTCGACGCTGTCCAGGGCGACCAGCGGCTCCTCGTGGATGGTGGTATTGGCGAGCTCGACCTCCAGGGTGCCGAGCGCCTCGCCCTCGCTGACCGGCGCCTCGATCTCGCTGTCGGCGCTGGCGGCGGCGGAGAGGTTGTCGTACTCCTGGCGCGGGGTGGTGATGTAGAGATCGTCCGGCACGCCCAGCGCGACGTTGTCCGTCGCGCCTTTCCAGACCCGGGCCTCGGTGAGCTGCTCGCCGGCGCTGTAGAGGCGGTGGGTCTCGAAGAAGCGGAAGCCGTAGTTGAGCAGCTGCAGGCTCTGCTGGGCGCGGGCGTCCTCGCTTGCCGTGCCTAGGACCACGGAGATGAGCCGCATGCCGTCGCGCTCTGCCGAGGTGACCAGGTTGTAGCCGGCCTCGCTGGTGTAGCCGGTCTTCACGCCGTCGACGGTCTCGTCCCGCCAGAGCAGCTTGTTGCGGTTGCGCTGCGTGATCCCGGCGTACTCGAAGGAGCGCTGGGAGTAGAGGTCGTAGAACTCCGGGAAGTCCTCGATGATCGCCCTGGCGAGCAGGGCCGTGTCCTCGGCGGTGGTCCGCATCGCCTCGTCCGGCATGCCGCTGGCGTTGGTGTAGTTCGTATTGTCCATGCCGAGGCGGTTGGCGTGCTCGTTCATGAGCTGGGCGAAGGTCTGCTCATCGCCGGCGACGTACTCAGCGAGCGCCACCGCGGCGTCGTTGCCGGACTGGACGATCAGCCCCTGCAGGAGCTTCTCGATGCTCACCTCGGTGCCGACCTCCAGGAACATCCGCGAGCCCTCGGCCCGCCAGGCGTTCTCGCTGATGGTGACCTTGTCCGCTAGGCTGATGCGCCCGGCGCTCAGCTCATTGAACACGACATAGGCGGTCATCAGCTTGGCCAGGCTCGCCGGCTCCCAGGCGGCCTCCGGGTCTTGGCCGGCCAGCATGTAGCCGCTGTGCATGTCCACCAGGATGTGGCTCGGCGCCCCGATCTCCGGCGGGGAGGGGGTGGGGACGGCCTCGACGAGCGGATCGCCCCACTCGGCAGCGGCCGTCGGGGGGAGCCCGGCGGCGAGCAGCACGGGCAGGATCAGGCGCAGCAGCGTTGTTCTCATCATCGCCATGGTTAGGTCAGCACCGCAGTAGCTCAAGGGAAGCCCTATTCTAACGGTCTTCGGGCCGTGCGGATCAGCGGCCCACGCGGTAGGTCTCGATCCCGGCCTCCTCCAGGGCGGCCTCGATGCGCTCGATCTCCGCGGGATCCACGAGGGGGCCGAGGCGGACCCGGTGGAGCAGCCCCTCGCCGTCGCGGATCGCCTGGATCTCCGCCTCGGCCTCGAGGGCCTCGGCCCGCGCCTGGACCTGGACCGCGTTGGCGTGGTCGCGGTAGGCCCCGGCCTGGAGGTAGATCGGCGGCGGCTCCTGGTCCCCGGCCTCGGCGATGACGCGCTGGACGTCGCTTACGGCCAGGGCGCCTGCAGCCTCCGCCGAGGCGCCGTCGCCCGCCTCGGGTGCCGCGCTCGCACCGGTGGGCGCCGGGCCCTCGGGGTGATCCCCGGCTCGCTCCCGCTGGCCGCGTGCCGTCGCGGCCGTGGCCTCGGCCCCGCCCGCCTCGGCGGTCTCGCCCGCCGCCTCGGCCGCCTCGGAGGAGGTGCCCTCGGGGGTGATGACCCGGATCTCCACCGGCGCGGTCCCCTGCTCGGCGATGCCCAGGCGGCTCGCTGCGGCGTAGGAAAGGTCCAGGATGCGCTCGTGGGTGTCGACGAAGGGCCCCCTGTCGTTGACCTTCACTACGGCGCTGCGGCCGTTCTGGAGGTTGGTCACCTCCACCCAGGAGGGGAGGGGGAGCTCCCGGTGGGCAGCGGTCATGGCGTACATGTCGTAGCGCTCCCCGCTCGAGGTGCGCCGCCCGTGGAACTTCTCGCCGTACCAGGAGGCGTGGCCGCGCTGGGTAAGGCCCTCCGCCTCGTCGCGGCCCATGGGGTAGTAGGTCTCCCCGGCGATCTCGTAGCTGGCGGGGTTGCCGTAGGGGCTCAGCGGGACCTCCCGTGGCTGCGCCTCGGGGGCCTGCTGCCCGGGCCCCTCCGAGGGTTCCGTGCCCGGTGGCTCGGGCGGGGTCCGTGCCGGGCCGCTGCAGCCGCTCAGCAGGGCGAGCAGCAGTGCGGCGGCTCCCCATCCTGGCGCCGGGGGCGGCAGCAGACGGGTCACGAGCCGTCCCCCTCGCGAGAGGCCTCGGCGAGCTGGCGTGCGGCCATCCCGCGCGGCGCCGTGGCGGTGCCGTCGCCGCACCCTGCCGGGATTGCGCCGGCGAGGCGGGCCGGTGGGCCTAGGCTCGCGGCGGCGTAGCGGTGCGTGCGGTCCATTACCGGCGGTGGGCCCCTATGACCAGAGACGGCGGTGGGTGTGGATGGCCATGAGCATACCGAAACCCACCATGATGGTCACCAAGGAGGAGCCGCCGTAGCTGACCAGCGGCAACGGCAGGCCTACCACCGGGAGCAGGCCGGAGACCATGCCGGCGTTGATTAGCACATAGGCGAAGAAGGTCAGCGCGATGCCCCCGGCGAGGAGGCGGCCGAAGTTGTCCTGCGCGACGGCGGCGATGTAGAGCCCGCGGCCGACGATGAGCAGGTAGGCGGCGAGGAGCTGGGCGATCCCGATCAGGCCGAACTCCTCGCCCACGACGGCGAGGACGAAGTCGGTGTGCCGCTCGGGGATGAACTCCAGGTGCGCCTGGGAGCCGTTGAGCCAGCCCTTGCCGAATAGCCCGCCGGAGCCGAGGGCGATCTTCGACTGGATGAGGTGGTAGCCGGCGCCGAGCGGCTCGCTCTCCGGGTGGAGGAAGGTCAGCACGCGCTCGCGCTGGTAGTCCCGCATGACGAAGAACCAGAGCAGCGGCGCCGTGGCGCCGGCCAAGGCGAGGCCGCCTAGGATCCAGCGCCAGCCCAGGCCGGCGAGGAAGAGCACGAACAGGCCGGAGGCGGTGACCAGCACGGCGGTGCCAAGGTCCGGCTGCAGGGCGATCAGCGCCGCCGGCGCCCCGATGATCCCCAGGGCGAGCAGGACCTGCCGCGGCCGTGGGGGGAGCTCCTGGTCGGCGAGCAGCCAGGCGACCATCAGCGGCAGCGCGAGCTTCATGATCTCGGACGGCTGGAACTGGGTGACGCCGAGGTCGAGCCAGCTCTGTGCGCCCTGGGCCACGAGGCCCAGCGCTTCGACCAGGAGCAGCAGGCCGAGGCCGCCGGCGAAGGCCCACGGCGCCCAGCGCTGCAGGGTCCGCGGCGGGACCTGGGCGCAGAGGAGCAGCGCCAGGAAGCCGATGGAGACGCGGATGAGGTGCTGCTGGGTCTGCGCCCAGTCCTCGCCGAAGGCGCTGTAGAGGACGGCGACCCCGAAGGCGGTCACGGCGAGCAGGGCCGTGAGCAGGAGGCCGTCCAGGTGCAGCCGCGACTGGAGGAAGGAGAGGCGGACCTCGACGCCCCGGTCGTTGGGCAGCGCGGTCGTGCTCACGGCGTCCCCCCCCTCGGGCCTTGCTCCACGTCCTCGACCTCGCTGTCGTCGATGCGCCCCGCCTCGAGCTGCTCCAAGAAGCTGTGGTCGTCGAGCAGCCAGGCGTCGGTGACGGCCCGGGCGGCGGGGGCGGCAGCAGCCCCGCCGCCGCCCTCGGCGTGCTCCACGACGACCACGACCACGATCTCCGGATCCGCCACCGGGGCGAAGCCGAGGAACAGCGCGTGGCTGCGCAGGCGCTCGGCCGCCTCCTGGGCCTCGGCCTGGTGCTCGATCTCGGCGAGCTGCGCCGTGCCGGTCTTGCCGGCGAGCTTGTAGGGCAGATCCTGGCCGATGAGCCGCGCGGTGCCTTGGGGGTGCTCCACGGCCGCCCGCATGGCCCGGATGGTGGTCTCCCAGTCGTCGGGCTCGTCCAGCTCGATGCCCGCGCCGTCCGCCTCGCCGCCGGCCGCGGTGGGCCTCGCCCTGGCGCCGGCGTCGCCCTCGCGCACCAGGTTCGGCTCGATGACGCGGCCGCGGTTGGCCAGTGTAGCCGTCGCTCGCGCCAGCTGCAGCGGGGTGGCGCTGAAGTAGCCGAGCCCGATGCCGTTGATCAGGGTCTCGCCTCGGTACCAGCTGCCTCCCAGGTTGCGCCGCTTCCACGCCCGGCTAGGCAGGATGCCGCTGCGCTCGCCGTCGAGCTCGATGCCGGTGGCGGCGCCGAAGCCGAACGGCTCGAGGAAGGCCGACATGCGGTCGATGCCCAGCCGGTCGGCGGTATCGTAGAAGAACACGTTGCACGACTGCGCCATGGCCTCGGTGTAGTCCGTATGCCCGTGGCCCCCCTCCCGCCAGCAGCGGAACGGCTCCTCACGCCCGTCGATGGCGTACTCGCCGTTGCAGTAGACCTCGGAGCCGGGCTCGATGACGTCGTGCTCCAGCGCGGCGAGGCCGACGAAGGGCTTGATGGTCGAGGCAGGCGGGTAGGTGCCGCGAATGGCGCGGTTGATCAGCGGCTGCCAGCCGCCTGCCTCTAGCGCCTGGAAGCGCTCCCGGCTCATGCCCTCGACGAACATGTTGGGGTCGTAGCGGGGGCGGCTCGCCATCGCCAGGACCGCGCCGTTGTCCGGGCGCAGGGCGATCACAGCGCCGCTCCGGTCGCCGAGCGCGCGCTCGGCGACCTCCTGCAGCTCCAGGTCCAGCGTCAGGGTCAGGTCGTCGCCGGAGCGCGGCGGGCGCCGCTCCAGGGTCTGCAGCACCCGGCCGGCGGCGTTGGTCTCCACCCGTGCCATGCCGGGCTCGCCGTGGAGGGCCGCCTCGTAGGCGCCCTCGACGCCGCTCTTGCCGATGTAGCGGGTCCCCCGGTAGGCGCCGCGATCGAGGTGACGCAGCTCCTCGGCCGTCATGCGCCCGACGTGGCCGAGGGGGTGGCTGGCGGTCTTCCCGTGGGGGTAGTGGCGCACCAGGCGGGCGTCCACCTCTAGCCCTGGGAGGCGGTGACGGTGGACCGCGAGCTTGGCCACCTCCTGCTCGTCCAGCTGGGTGCGCAGGGTGATGGCCTCGAAGTGGCGGGCCTCCTCGACGCGCGCCCGGAAGCGCTCACGCTGCGCCTCGGTGAGCTCGATGAGCCCGGCGACCCGGTCGAGCGTGGCCTCGAGGTCGGGGATCCGCTCCGGGGTGGCGAGGAGCTGGTAGGAGGGGCGGTTCTCGGCCAGGACCGTGCCGTTGCGATCGTAGATGCGGCCGCGGCTCGGGGGGATGGCGTTGACCTCGATGCGGTTCTCCAGGGAGAGGGTGGCGTAGTGGTCGTGGTGGACGACCTGCAGGCGCACCATCTGCGCCATCAGCCCCGCCACCGCGATCAGGCACAGCGCCCCGGCTACGGCGAGCCGGCGCCGGATCCGGGCGGCATCCTGATCCTGGTCACGAGTGGAGCGCCTCACCGCTATCGATCCGCCTATGGGCCTACTGCACCTGGAAGCGGCGCCGCGCGCCTCGTAGCGTGTAGAAGATCAGGGGCCACAGGGCCGCCCCCACCGGGATCGAGGCCCAGGCACGCCACCCTGGGGCGGTGTGGCCGATGATGCCGTTGATCCAGAATACGACCAGCTGCGCCACGAGCAGCAGGGCCAGTACCGCTACGGCCTGCTGCCAGACCGGCACCAGGCGCAGGGGCCGGTGCAGCCGCAGGGCCAGGAACGCGAGCAGCGCGAAGGCGAGCGCATGCTGGCCGAGCAAGGTGCCGAGCAGGGCGTCCTGGAAGAGGCCGGCCAGCCAGCCGACCCCGACGCCGACCCGCTGCGGCAGGGCCAGGCTCCAGTAGAGCAGGACCAGCGCTGTCCACTCGGGCCAGAGGCCCTGGGCCCAGCCTGGCCGCGGGACGATGGTCAGCGCCAGCGCCACGAGGAGGCTGAGGAGGATGATGCCGCCCCCCTTGCGGGCCTGCTGCTCCGTCAAGGCACTTCCCCCTCGGCCTCCGGACGGGCCTCCTCGGTCGCCGGTACCTCGCCGCCTCCCTTGGCCTCGGTCCCGGTGACCAGCATGAGCTTGCGGCTGCGGTGCAGGTCCGCCACCGGCTCCGCCTTGACCCGGGCGAAGGGCTCGCCGGCCTCCGCCCTCACCGAGACCACCTCGGCTACGGGGTAGCCGCGCGGGAAGGTGTCGCCTAGCCCGGAGGAGATGAGGAGGTCGCCGTCGCGGATGTCGGCGTTGGCCGGCACGTTGGCCAGATCCAGGCGGTGCGGGGCGCCGGTGCCGAGGGCTACGGTGCGCAGGCCGTTGCGGTTGACCTCTACGGGGATGGCGTGGCTCGGGTCGGAGAGCAGGCGCACGCTGGCGGACCGGGGGCCGGCCGTATCGACCTGGCCCATGACGCCGCTGGCGTCGAGCACCGGCTGGCCCGGGAAGACACCCGCCTCGCTGCCTCGGTCGATCGCCACCAGGTGCGTGTGCGGATCCAGCTCGACGCGCATCAGCTCGGCGATGATGACCTCCGTGTCCAGGCGCTCGGAGGAGCCGAGCAGCTCACGCAGGCGCTCGTTCTCGCGCTCGAGCGCCGCCATGCGCTGCAGCCGCTGCTGGTAGACGAGGTTCTGCTGGCGCAGGGCCTGGTTCTCCTCCATGAGCTGGCCCCGCGTGGCGAGCTGCTCGGAGAGCCGCTCGGCGAGGGAGAGGGGGGCGTCCACCAGGGCGCGCACCGGATAGACGACGCCGGAGGCGGCCTCGCGAGCCGGCTCGACGAGGCCCTCACGGTGGTCCAGCGTCATCAGCAGAATGGAGGCCGCGGCCAGCAGCACCAGGCGCGTAGCGGCCGACGGTCCCTGCGCGAATAGCGGCTTAATGGTTCACCTGAGACTCGCTGCGTCGGGGCCTGCCCCGTTAGGCCGATGCAGGTGCCCGGTGTGGCGGGCGGCTGCTCACTCGCTGACGAACAAGTCTATACCGCGCTCGTCCATCAGCTCCAGGGCGCGCCCGCCGCCCCGGGCGACGCAGGTCAAGGGCTCGTCCGCCACGACCACCGGCAGCCCGGTCTCCTCCATGAGCAGTCGATCCAGGTTGCGCAGCAGGGCTCCCCCGCCGGTGATCACGATGCCGCGCTCGGCGACGTCGGCGCCGAGCTCGGGGGGGGTCTGCTCCAGGGCGGTCTTCAGGGCCGAGACGATCCCGGATAGCGGCTCCTGCAGGGCCTCGAGGATCTCGTTGGAGTTCAGCGTAAAGCTGCGCGGGACGCCCTGGGCGAGGCTGCGGCCACGGACCTCGATCTCCTGGACCTCGGTGTCGGGGAAGGCGGTGCCGATCTCGTGCTTGATGCGCTCGGCCGTCGCCTCGCCGATGAGGATGCCGTAGTTGCGGCGGATGTAGTTGAGGATGGCGTCGTCGAACCGGTTGCCGCCGAGGCGTACCGACGCGGAGTAGACGATGCCGTTGAGCGAGAGCACGGCCACCTCGGAGGTCCCGCCGCCGACGTCGAGGACCATGGAGCCGCTCGCCTCGTCCACCGGCATGTTGGCGCCGATCGCCGAGGCCATGGGCTCCTCGATCAGGTGCACCTCGCGCGCCCCGGCGCCTATGGCCGACTCCCGGATGGCGCGGCGCTCCACCTGGGTGGAGCCGCAGGGCACGCAGACCAGCACCCGCGGGCTCGGCTTGAAGAAGCGGGCCTCGTGGACCTTCTTGATGAAGTACTGGAGCATCTTCTCGGTGACGGTGAAATCGGCGATGACACCGTCCTGCAGGGGCCGGGTGGCGCGGATGGTCCCCGGCGTGCGGCCGAGCATGCGCTTGGCCTCGGCGCCGACGGCAGCGACGCGCTTGCTGCCGCCGTCCCGGTCCTGCTGGATGGCGACCACCGACGGCTCGTTGAGCACGATGCCCTGACCCCGCAGGTAGATCAGCGTATTGGCCGTGCCAAGGTCGATGGATAGATCGTTGGAGAAGAGTCCGCGGATACCCTTGAGCATGCCCGGCGTCCCTAAGGTTGAGAATGGCTCAATCTAGCAGCGCCAGGGGGTTTGGGCAAGCTAAGGGGTGTGGTAGGTTCTCAGGCTGTCACCTTGCCGCTAGCGGCCCGGGTGGCCCCGCGACAGCCTGCTAGGCGATGCCTCTGGGCGGGGCCGCTCGGGCGGCAGGCAGTCGTCTGGATAGGGAGGGCGCTATGGCCATCGAGGCGAAGGAGGTGGAGGCGATCGCGCACCTGGCGCGGATCCAGGTCGACGACGGCGCTGTCGCCGGGTACGCCCGGGACCTGTCCGGTATCCTCGATTTCGTCGAGCAGATGAGCACGGTGGATACCCAGGGCGTCGAGCCCATGGCCCACCCGTGGGATGCCGCGCAGCGGCTGCGGCCCGACGAGGTTACCGAGCCCAGCCGGCGCGACCACTACCAGGCCGGGGTCCCGGCGGTGGAGGCCGGCCTCTATCTCGTCCCGCGTGTCGTCGAGTAACGGGAGCTGAGCGATCCCCATGCACCAGAAATCCGTCGCCGAGATCTCCGCCGCCCTGCACGCTGGCGAGACCTCCAGCCGCGAGCTGACCGATGCCCTGCTCGCCCGTATCGAGCAGCTCGAGCCGCGCCTCAACAGCCTGATCACCGTCACCGCCGAGCAGGCGCGAGCGGCCGCTGACGCCGCCGACGAGCGCCTGCGCGCCGGCGAGGCCGGGCCGCTGACCGGCGTGCCGCTGGTCCACAAGGACATCTTCTGCACCGACGGGGTGGCCACGACCTGCGGCTCGCGCATGCTCGAGCCCTTCCGCGCGCCCTACGACGCCACCGTGGTCCGGCGGCTCGCCGATGCCGGTGCCGTCATGCTCGGCAAGGCGAACATGGACGAGTTCGCCATGGGCTCGTCCAACGAGACCAGCTACTTCGGCCCGGTGCGCAACCCGTGGGACCTGGAGGCGGTCCCTGGCGGCTCCTCAGGGGGGGCGGCGGCCGCCGTGGCGGCGCGCCTCGCGCCCGCGGCGACGGGTACCGATACGGGGGGCTCCATCCGGCAGCCGGCGGCCCTCTCCGGGGTCTGCGGGCTCAAGCCCACCTACGGCCGCGTCTCGCGCTACGGCATGGTGGCCTTCGCCTCCAGCCTGGACCAGGCCGGCCCCCTCGCCCGCACCGCCGAGGACCTGGCCCTGCTGCTCGGCGGCATGGCCGGCCTCGACGAGCGCGACTCCACTAGCGTCGATCACGTGGTCCCGGACTATAGCGAGGCGCTGAACCGCTCCATCAAGGGGCTGCGGGTCGGGGTGCCCGCCGAGTTCTTCGGCGAGGGCCTGGACGCCGACGTCCGCTCGCGGGTCAACGCCGCCCTGGAGGTGCTCGAGGGCGAGGGCGCCGAGCTGGTGGAGGTCTCGCTGCCGAGCATGGAGCTGGCCCTGCCGGCCTACTACGTCATCGCCCCCGCTGAGGCCTCCTCCAACCTGGCGCGCTTCGACGGCGTGCGCTTCGGCTACCGCTGCGCCGAGCCGCAGAGCATCGAGGACCTGTACAAGCGCAGCCGCGGCGAGGGCTTCGGCGACGAGGTCAAGCGCCGCATCCTGGTCGGGACCTACGCCCTGTCCGCGGGCTACTACGACGCCTACTACGGCAAGGCGCAGCAGGTGCGGCGGCTCGTGGCCGACGACTTCCGCAACGCCCTCGAGGAGGTCGACGTCCTCGCCGGCCCCACCTCGCCGACGCCGGCCTTCGACCTCGGCGAGCGCGCCGACGACCCGGTGCAGATGTACCTCTCCGACATCTACACCCTCGGCGTGAACCTCGCCGGCCTGCCGGGGCTGTCGGTGCCCGCCGGGTTCGCCCGCGGCCGCCCGGTGGGGCTGCAGCTGATCGGCGGCTACTTCGACGAGGCGCGGCTGCTGAACGTGGCGCACAAGTATCAGCAGCTCACGGACTGGCACAGGCAGGTCCCGCAGGGGTTCGAGTAGGGCCCGGGACCTTGAACGCGCAAGAGCCTACGGAGCGACCCCGCCCATGAACTGGGAAACCGTCATCGGTCTCGAGATCCACACCCAGCTCGCGACACGGACCAAGATCTTCTCCGGCGCGCCGACGGCCTACGGCGCCGAGCCCAACACCCAGGCCTGCCCGGTGGATCTCGGGCTGCCCGGCGTGCTGCCCGTGCTCAACCGGGAGGCGGTCCGCATGGCGGTCAAGTTCGGCCTGGCCGTGGACGCCCGGATCGCGCCGCGCTCGGTCTTCTCCCGCAAGAACTACTTCTACCCCGATCTGCCCAAGGGCTACCAGATCTCCCAGTACGACCTGCCCCTCATCGAGGGCGGGCGGCTGGCCATCGAGCTCGAGGACGGCTCGAGCAAGCCCATCGGCATCACCCGGGCGCACCTGGAGGAGGACGCCGGCAAGTCCCTGCACGAGGACTTCCACGGCCTGACCGGGGTCGACCTCAACCGCGCCGGGACGCCGCTGATGGAGATCGTCTCCGAGCCGGATCTGCGCTCCCCCGCCGAGGCGGCGGCCTACATGAAGAAGCTCCACACCCTGGTGCGCTACCTGGAGATCTGCGACGGCAACATGCAGGAGGGCTCCTTCCGCTGCGACGCCAACGTCTCCGTGCGCCCGGCCGGGCAGCAGGCCTTCGGCACCCGCACCGAGCTCAAGAACCTCAACTCCTTCCGCTTCGTCGAGCGCGCCCTGGCCTACGAGGTCGAGCGCCAGATCGACCTGCTCGAGTCCGGCGGCGAGGTCATCCAGGAGACCCGGCTCTACGACGTCGACCAGGGCGTGACCCGCACCATGCGCACCAAGGAGGGGGCGGACGACTACCGCTACTTCCCGGAGCCGGACCTGCTGCCCGTGGAGGTGGGCAGCGCCCTCATCGAGGAGGTCCGCGAGACGCTGCCCGAGCTGCCCGACGAGAAGCGCGGCCGCTTCATCGAGGAGTACGGGCTGCCTGCCTACGACGCCGGCGTGCTCACCACCACCCGGGAGATGGCCGACTACTTCGAGCACGCCGTCAGCGAGTCCGGCGGCTTCGCCAAGCGCACCGCCAACCTGCTGATGAGCGAGCTGCTCGCCTACCTCAACAGGGACGGCCTGGAGATCGGGGACAGCCCCGTCACCCCGGAGATGCTCGGCAAGCTCGTCGCCCGGCTGGAGGATGGCACCATCTCCAGCCGGGGCGCCAAGGACGCCTTCGAGGCCATGTGGGCCGGCGAGGGCGAGCCCGACGAGGTCATCGAGCGCAAGGGGCTGAGGCAGGTCACCGACACGGCCGCCATCGAGGCGCTCGTCGACGAGGCGCTGGCCAATAACCCGCAGCAGCTCGAGGAGTACCGGGCGGGCAAGGAGAAGCTCTTCGGGTTCTTCGTCGGCCAGGTCATGAAGGCCTCCGGCGGCACCGCCAATCCGCAGCAGGTCAACGAGCTGCTCAAGCAGAAGCTGGACGAGTCGTGAGCGACGCCAGTCAGCACTTCCTGTTCGACGACGCCGATCTCCGCGGCGAGATCGTGCAGCTGGAGCAGGTCCTCGCCGACGCCTGCGAGCACCACCAGTACCCGCAGGCGATCAAGCGGCTGCTCGGCGAGGCCTTCGCCGCGGCGGCCATGATGCGCGCCACGCTGGGCATGGAGGGGACGCTCAGCCTCCAGGTTGAGGGCGAGGAGGAGGCCGCGGTCTCCCTGCTGCTGGTGCAGGCCGAGGCCGACGGCGGCCTGCGCGGCACCGTGCGGTACCAGCGCGAGCCGCGCCAGGGCGGCCTGGTGGCCCTCTGCGGCACCGGCCGGCTGGCGATCACCGTCGAGCCGGAGGAGGGGCAGCGCTACCAGGGCGTCGTGGGGCTGGACGAGGCCGGCCTGTCCCGCACATTGGAGGGGTACTTCCGCGACTCGGAGCAGATCCCGACGCGGCTGCACCTGGCCTGCGACGGCGAGCGGGCCGGGGGGCTACTCATCCAGCAGCTGCCCGCCGGCAGCGGGCAGGCGGCATCGGAGGATCCGGACGCCTGGGACCGGGTCGGCTACCTCGCCGCGACCCTCAGCGACCGGGAGCTGCTGGGGCTCGACAGCCACGCGGTCCTGCACCGCCTCTTCCACCAGGAGACCGTGCGCGTGCTCGAGCCGCGCAGCCACGCCTTCCGCTGCCGCTGCTCCTCCGGGCGGATCGCCGCCATCCTGCGTGGGCTCGGGCGCGAGGAGGTCGAGCAGATCCTGGCCGAGGAGGGCGCCGTTGAGCTCCGCTGTGAGTTCTGCGGCGCGCTCTACAGCTACGACCGGGTGGACGTCGCCCAGGTCCTCGCCGACGCCAGCGCCCCGCCCGGGAGCGACAGCTACCACTGAGCGGCGGGCGCGGCGGCTCAGCCGCCGGGCGGCCCGGCGGCAGCGCAGACCGGGCAGGACGGGTCCGCCGGCACGCCCACGGTGCGCAGGCGCATGTGCAGGGCGTCGACCACGAGGAGCCGGCCGTACAGGGGCTCCCCGGCGCCGCTGAGGACCTTGATGGCCTCCACCGCCTCCAGGCTGCCGCCCACCCCCGGCAGCGGTCCGAGGATGCCGGCCTCGCTGCAGCTCAGCTGCGGCTCATCCCCCTCCGCGTAGAGGCACCGGTAGCAGGGCCGCCCGCCAGCGCGGAAGGTGCTCACCTGCAGCGCCCAGCGGATGACCGCGGCGCTGACCAGCGGCCGCTGAGCGGCCACGCAGGCGGCGTTGAGCTCGAAGCGGGTGGCGAAGTTGTCGGTGGCGTCGACGACCACATCGGCGCTGGCCACCTCCCGCTCGAGGGCGTCGCCGTGCAGGCGCTCCGTCAGCGCCACGGCCCGGACCTCCGGATTGCGGGCATTGACGGCCTCGGCGGCCGAGGCCGCCTTGGCGCGGCCGATGCCGTCGTCGCAGTGGGCGATCTGCCGCTGCAGGTTGCTCAAGTCGACGGCGTCGTCATCGGCGATGCGCAGCTCCTCCACCCCGGCGGCACCGAGGTAGAGGGCTAGCGGCGAGCCCAGCCCGCCGGCGCCGACGATGAGCGCCCGGCTGCGCCCGAGGCGCTCCTGGCCCTCGATCCCCAGCTCCGGCAGCATGATCTGTCGGCTGTAGCGCAGTAGCTGGTCATCGCCCATGGCCTCGCTCATGGCCGCCTCCCGTGGGTGACGCGCTCCTTGCCGGACAGATCGCGCACCGTAGCCACCTCGGTCAACCCGCTGGCCTCGAAGAGCCGGCGTACCGCCAGGCCCTGGGCGGCGCCGTGCTCCAGGATCAGGACGCCGCTCCCCGGGGCTAGGGCCGCCACCGCCGGCGGCAGCAGGCTACGGATGGCGGCCAGCCCGTCGGCCCCGGCGGCGAGGGCCGCCTCGGGCTCGTGGGCCAGGGTAGCGTCCGCCCACTCCGGGGCGCCTGCCTCCACGTACGGTGGGTTGCCGGCGATGACGTCGTAGGGGCCCTCGGGGAGGCCGTCGGCCCAGTCGCCGGCGAGGAGCGCCACGCGCTCCGCCAGCCCCAGCCGGTCGCGATTCTCCGCCGCCACCGCCGTGGCCTCCGGGCAGCGCTCGGTGGCCGTCACCCGGGCGTCCGGGCGCTCCGCGGCCACGGCCAGGGCGATGGCGCCGCAGCCGGTACCCGGGTCGAGCAGCCTGCCGCCGTGCGGCAGGTAGGCGGTTGCCTGCTCGACCACGTGCTCGGTCTCGGGCCGCGGGACGAGCACCGCCGGGGTGACCGTGAGGTTGAGGCCGCGGAAGCCGCTGTAGCCGAGGATGTAGGCAGCCGGCTCGCCTGCGGCACGGCGCGCGATGCGCTCGCGGAGGGCGGTGGCCTGGCCGGGCGCCAGGCGGCGCTCCGGGTAGGCGAAGAGGTGGCTGCACGGTACGCCGAGCAGGTCCGCGAGCAGCAGCCTCGCGTCGAGCCGAGGGGTCGCCGAGCTGCCGGCCAGCGCCTCGGTGGCCTCGCGCACGGCCTCCTCGATGTACGGCTCCCCCGGGCCGCCGGCCGCTGTCCGCGTCCCCCCGGTCTCCGGCACGGCGCTCAGGCGCTGTCGCGCTCCGCCGCCTTGCCAGGGATGCTGCGCGCCTCGAGCATCACGGGGATGCCGTCATCCACACGGTAGATGCGGCTGCCGTTGTCGGTGATCAGGGCCTCATCCATGGTCGCCTCCACCGGGGAGTCGTCCATGTAGTAGGCCTGACCCCCGCTGATGCGTCGGTTGAGCGCCTCCAGGTCCTGGCTGGCAAGGGGCTGGAGCGGCCGCTTGGTTACCGGGCAGCAGAGGATGTCGAGCAGCTTTCGGTCCATACCTCTAAGTATACCACGCCTGGGGCCCTTGGCGGCCGTATGGCGCGCCGGCCCGAGGGCGCGACGGTCCGCGGTGATACGCCGCCCTGCGTGAGGGCGGCGGGAGCGCACCACCCCGGCTAGGGCGCCTTGTAAGGCCTGGCCACCCGCGATTAGTATTAACCGATTAGCCATTCACCCCCGCTGGCGAGCGGGCGCGACCCGAGACAAGTATGCAAGACAGCGACCACGTCAACGACGTCAACGTAGCCAACGGCGAGCGGCTCCCTACGCCGGCCGAGATCAAGGCGGAGGTCCCGCTGACCGAGGAGGCGCGGCAGACCGTGCTGGAGAGCCGCCAGGTCCTGCGGGACATCCTCGACGGCAAGGATCAGCGCATCTTCGCCGTCGTCGGGCCGTGCTCGATCCACGACACGGAGGCGGCGCGCGACTATGCGCGCCGGCTCAAGGCGCTGCACGAGGAGCTGAAGGACTCCGTCTACATCGTCATGCGCGTCTACTTCGAGAAGCCGCGGACGACGACGGGCTGGAAGGGGCTGATCAACGATCCGGACATGGACGACTCGTTCCGGATCGACAAGGGTCTGCGTATCGGCCGGGAGCTGCTGCGGGAGATCAACGCCATGGGGCTGCCGACGGCGACCGAGGCGCTCGACCCCTACGCGCCGCAGTACTACGGCGACCTGGTCTCCTGGACGGCCATCGGGGCGCGAACCACGGAGTCGCAGACCCACCGCGAGCTCGCCAGCGGCCTCTCCACGCCGGTGGGCTTCAAGAACGCCACCGACGGCAGCCAGACCGTGGCCATCAACGCCCTGCAGTCGGCCGCATCGCCGCACAGCTTCCTGGGCATCGACCAGGAGGGGCGGATCACCATCATCCGCACCCGCGGCAACAGCTACGGCCACGTGGTGCTGCGCGGCGGCCAGCAGCCGAACTACGACTCGGTCAGCGTCCGCCTGTGCGAGCAGGATCTGGCGGAGGCCGGCATGCCCCAGCGCGTGGCCATCGACTGCAGCCACGCCAACTCCAACAAGGATCCAGCCCTCCAGGCGATGGTGCTGGAGGATGTGGCCCGTCAGATCCGGGAGGGCAATCGGTCCATCGTCGGGGTCATGCTCGAGAGCAACCTGGGGTGGGGGAAGCAGAAGCTCGGCTCCGACCCCGAGGCGCTCACGTACGGGGTCTCGATCACGGACCCCTGCATCGACTGGCCGACCACGGAGCAGGTCATGCGGCAGCTCGCCGGGCAGCTCCAGGAGGTGCTCGGGGAGCGGGTGTCCGTTGAGCCTGGTTGACTTGAGTCAATATTGGGTGTAAGTGTCTCGGGTCGCGTGCCGCGAGAGGCACGCCTCGAGATCCTTGCCGCCGGAGCGCGGCAGGGGCGTTAAGGGAGGAAGACGCGGTATGGCTCCGACAAGACATGCGATGCCGGTGAAGGGCTTCGAGCCCTATCAGCCCGGTGAGAACGAGGAGTACATGAGCGACGAGCAGCTCGAGCACTTCCGCCAGCTGCTCGAGGCGTGGAAGCGCGAGCTCCAGGAGGAGGTGGAGCGCACGGTCCACCACATGCGTGACGATGCCAACAACCACGCCGACCCCTCGGATCGGGCCACCCAGGAGGAGGAGTTCGCCCTTGAGCTGCGCGCCCGGGACCGGGAGCGTAAGCTGATCCGGAAGATCGACCAGGCGCTGGAGAAGATCCGTACGGGCGATTACGGCTACTGCGAGCAGTGCGGCGTCGAGATCGGCCTGCGCCGGCTCGAGGCGCGCCCGACGGCGACGCTGTGCATCGATTGCAAGTCCCTGGAGGAGATCCGGGAGCGCCAGCGCGTGGCCTGACCGCCGGGCCGCGCGCCCGGCGGCGGCCTAGGTGCCGGGGCCCTCGGCGATCTCCGCGAGGGCCTCGGCCTGGTGCTCCTGGGCCAGCGCAGCCAGGATCTCGTCCAGGTTCCCCTCCATGACCTGCTCCAGCCTGTAGATCGTCAGCCCGATCCGGTGATCGGTTACCCGTCCCTGGGGGAAGTTGTAGGTGCGGATGCGCTCGGAGCGGTCCCCGGAGCCTACCGCCAGGCGCCGCTGCTCGCTGCGCTCGGACTGCTGGCGCGCCTGCTCCTGCTCGGTCAGCCGCGCCTGGAGCAGGGCCATCGCCTTGGCTCGGTTCTTGTGCTGGGAGCGCTCGTCCTGGGACTCCACCACCAGCCCGCTGGGGTGGTGGGTGATGCGGACGGCCGACTCCGTGGTGTTCACGTGCTGCCCGCCGGCGCCTGAGGCGCGGAAGGTGTCCACCCGCAGCTCGCTGGGGTCGATCTCGATGGCGCTGACCTCGTCGAGCTCCGGCAGGACAGCCACGGTGCAGGTCGAGGTGTGGATCCGGCCCTGGGACTCGGTGGCCGGCACCCGCTGCACCCGGTGGGCGCCGGACTCGAACTTCAGGCGGCCGTAGACGTTGCGGCCGCTGAGCCGGGCGATTACCTCCCGGTAGCCGCCGTGCTCCCCCTCGCGGGCGGAGAGGATCTCGGCCTGCCAGCCCTCGCGCTCGGCGTGGCGCAGGTACATCCGGAGCAGGTCGCCGGCGAACAGGGCGGCCTCGTCGCCGCCGGCGCCGGCGCGGATCTCCAGGAAGGCGTTGCGGCCGTCGTTGGGGTCCTCCGGCACCAGGTGGCCCTGGAGCCGGGTCTCGAGCGCGAGGACCCGCTCCTTCGCCGCGGCGAGCTCGTCCTCGGCCATGGCGCGGATCTCGGGGTCGCTGTCGCCGAGCATGGCCTCCGCGTTGGCGACCTCGTCGGTCGCCTGGCGGTAGGCCTTCAGGTCCTGGACGATGGGCTCGAGCCGGGCGTACTCGCGGGAGAGCTCAGCGAACTGCGAGGGATCGCCGACAACCTCAGGATCCGCCAGCTGCGCGGCGATCTCCTCGTGCCTGTCCGCCATCCGCTCCAGCTTGTTCCGAATCGTCGCCTTCACCGGGCCTCTGCTCTGCAACTTGTTGCTCGATGGCTAGGGTCTCTAGCGCGTGCTGGATCCGCGTGCGGTCGCCGGTGGCAGCCGCGGCCCGCAGGCCCACGGTGGGCGCGTGGATCAGCCGGCGGGTCAGGGTGTGCGTCAGCCACTCGAGGACCTCGCTGGGGTCATCGCCCCGCGCCAGCTGCCGCTCCGCCTGGGCGCGCGTGGCGCGGGCGTAGCTGTGCGCCCGCTCGCGGAAGGTGCGGATCGCCTCCCCGGCGTCCCGCGCCCGGCGCCACTCCAGGTACTGGCGGACCTGCCGGTCGACGATGGCCTCGGCCTGGGCCGCGGCCTCCTGGCGGGAGCGCATGTTCTCCGCCACGACGCCGCGCAGGTCGTCCACCGTGTAGAGGTAGACGTCGTCCATCTCGCCGGCCTCGGGCTCGATGTCCCGCGGCACGGCGAGGTCGAGCATGAACATCGGCTTGTGCCGGCGCGAGCGGACGGCGCGCTCCGCCGTGCCCTTGCCCAGGATCGGCAGGCTGCTGCCGGTGGAGGAGACGACCACGTCGGCCTCGTGCAGACGCCGCGGCAGATCGTTGAGGCTCATGGCCTCGCCGTCGTGGGCCTCGGCCAGCCGCTTGGCCCGCTCGATATTGCGGTTGGCGACCAGCACGCGGCCGATCCCCTGCTGCGCCAGGTGGCGGGCCACCAGCTCGATGGTCTCGCCGGCCCCGACCAGGACAGCCGTGCGCTTGGGGAAGTCGTCGAAGATCTGCTTGGCCATGGTCACGGCGGCGAAGGCCACAGAGATGGGATTGGAGCCGATGTCGGTATCGGTGCGGACCTGCTTGGCCACCGAGAAGGCGTGCTGGAACAGCCGCTCCAGCACGGCCCCGAGGCTCCCGGCGCTAGCGGCCTTGTGGTAGGCGTCCTTGACCTGGCCCAGGATCTGGGGCTCGCCCAGGACCAGGGAGTCGAGCCCGGCCGAGACGCGCATCAGGTGCCGCATGGCGTCGGTGCTGCGCCGGACGTAGAGGTGCGGCCGGACCTTGCGCAGCTCGACCTGCTGCCGGCGGGTGAGCCAGCCGATGACCACCTCCGGGTCGGTGTGCGGCAATCGGATGTAGATCTCGGTGCGGTTGCAGGTGGACAGGATGGCCACCTCGTCCGCACCGGTCTCGCTCTTCGCATCCTGGAGCGCGTCGCCGAGCGTGTCGGCGTTGAACGCCAGGCTCTCCCGGATGGCTACGGGCGCGCTGTCGTGGTTGAGTCCGATCGCGAATAATGGCATGAGTCTGGCATCACCAGGTTGGGTTAGGGCACCATCAAGCAGATACATGGATTATCACGGAATGCGAGCGCCCAGGTAAAGCGCTTCCGCTGCGAAAAAGTGTCCGAGCCTATGCCTCCGCTCCCGCCATCGCGGGCCCGTCCGGCCCGGTGCCGCCGCCTCGGGCCTCCTGCGCTGCTCCTCGGCGGCCTCCTCGCCGGCTGCGCCGGGCTGGGGCCCGGCGGGCCGGCGGGGGGCGGTACCGATACGCCGGCGCGCCCCGAGGCCGCCGGCCCGGAGCCGCCGCCCTGGGAGCGGACCGACCGCGACCGCGCCATCCAGCACCTCCTCGCCGCCGAGATCGCCGCCCGCCGGGGCCAGCTCGACCGCGCCCTGGAGGCGTACCTCGCGGCCATGGCGCTGACCCCGGACCAGCGTGTCGCCGAGCGGGCCGTGGAGCTGAGCCTCGTGCTGGAGGACGAGGGGCGGGCCCGCGCCGCAGCGCAGCGCTGGCGGGAGCTGGCCCCGGAGCAGGCCGAGGCGTACCAGCTCCTCGGCCTGCTGGCGCTGCGCCGCGGCGACGGCGAGGCCGCCCGGCAGGCCCTGGGCCAGGCCGTCGAGCGCTGGCCGGGGACGCCCGGCCAGGCCTTCCTCCAGCTCATCGGCCTGCTAGGTCCCAGCGGGGACCCGGAGGTGGCCCTGCGTACGCTCAGCGACCTGGCGGAGGCCTATCCGGAGGTGTCGGAGGCCCACCGGGCGGTCGCCGTCGCCGCCGAGCGGGCCGATGGGCCGGCCCGGGCGCTGGCGGCGGCGGAGCGCGCCTTTCGGCTCGCGCCCTCGGACCGGGAGGCAGGCAAGACCCTGCTGCGGGCGGTCTCCCGTGCGCGCCGGGCCGACGCCGTGGCGCTGGAGGCGGCCCTGGCGACGCTGCAGCGCCTGCGCGAGGCGCAGCCCGAGCTCCGCCCCCAGGCGGCCCTCGTCGAGGGGGAGATCCTCCGGCGGGCCGGGCGGCTGGCGGAGGCCGAGGCGGCCTACGGGCGCGGCCTCGCCGAGGCGCCCGGCGACGTGGAGCTGCTCTACGGCCGGGGGCTGGCCCGGGCTGGCCGCGGCGAGGTGGACGGCGCCCTGGCGGACCTGCGCCGGGTCCTGGAGGCCGAGCCCGACGCCGCCTACGTCCTGAATGCCCTCGGCTACACGCTGGCGGACAGCGGCCGCGATCTGGACAGGGCTCGTGAGTTGATCGGCCGGGCGCTGGAGGCGGAGCCGGACAATCCCGCCTTCCTCGACAGCCAGGGGTGGCTGCTCTACCGCGAGGGCCGGCTGGCGGAGGCCCGGGAGCGCCTCGAGCGGGCCTTCGAGCAGCAGCCCCACGCCGAGATCGGCGCCCATCTCGGCGAGGTGCTGTGGGAGCTCGGCGAGCGCGAGCGCGCGCGGGCCGTCTGGCAGCGGGCGTACGAGCAGGGCCCGGAGCACCGGGTCCTGCGGGAGACCCTGGAGCGCTACGGAGTGGAGCCGGATGCCTGGCAGTAAGGGGGGAGTGGGTCAGTGGTGGGGCGTGCTGCTCCTCGCCCTCGGAGTCGCCGGCTGCGCCCCCCTGGCGCCGGAGGCCGAGCGCGAGGCCGCCTACGAGGCCTTCCTCGCCGAGCGTGCCGGGCTCGACGAGTGGTCGGTGGGCGGGCGCGCGGCCCTGCGCGCCGAGGGCGAGGCGGCGGCCTTCTCCCTGCGCTGGCGCCAGCGGGGTGAGGCGTACACCATCCGGCTCACGGGGCCGTTCGGGGCGGGAGGCGTGGAAATCCGCGGCGAGCCGGGGGCGGTGGCCTTGACCGGCGCCAGCGGCCGGACCATGGCCGCGGAGACGCCGGAGGGGCTGCTCGCCGAGGCCACCGGCCACCGCCTGCCGGTGACCGCCCTGCGTGACTGGATCGTCGGCCGGCCGGCGACGGGGATGGCCGTAGAGACGCTCCGCCTGGACGGCGAGGGCCGCCCCGAGCGTATCGAGCAAGCGGGCTGGAAGTTGGCCTTCCACGGCTGGAGCGAGGTGGACGGCGTGGATCTGCCGGGACGGATCGACCTGCACAGCGGGGAGCGGCAGCTGCGGGTCGCCCTGTCGGGATGGAGCCTGGGCGATGGCGAGTGACTGGAGCGCGTGGCCGGCGCCGGCCAAGATCAACCTCTTCCTGCACGTCCTCGGCCGGCGGCCGAGCGGCTACCACGAGCTGCAGACCGCCTTCCAGCTGCTCGACTACGGCGACTACGTCCACCTGCGCCCGCGCGCCGACGGCCGGGTCGAGCGCCACGGCGATCTGGCCGGGGTGCCGGCGGAGGCCGACCTCACCCTGCGTGCCGCCCGCTCCCTGCAGGCTGCGGTGCCGGGCTCCCCCGGCGCCGACATCCGTGTCGAGAAGCGCCTGCCTGCCGGCGGTGGCCTCGGGGGCGGGTCCTCGGACGCCGCGACCACCCTGGTGGCCCTCAACCACCTCTGGGGCGCGGGGCTGGACGAGGACCGGCTGGCGGCGCTGGGGCTGGAGCTCGGCGCCGATGTACCGGTCTTCGTGCGCGGCCGCAGCGCCTGGGGCGAGGGCGTGGGTGAGCGGCTCGACCCCCTGCCCGAGGACGCCGGCGCCGCCTGGTATCTGCTGGTCGATCCCGGGGCCAGCGTCTCTACGGCCGAGGTCTTCGGCGCACCGGAATTGACACGTGACTCCCCGGCTATCAAAATAAGCGATCTTCGCGCCGGAGAGGCACGGAACGACTGCGAGCCGGTAGTGCGGAGCCGTTGGCCTGGCGTGGCCGAGGCACTAGACTGGCTGGCGGGCTTCGGCCGGGCGCGCATGAGCGGCACCGGCGGCTGCTGCTTCACGGGCTTTACGGATGAGGGCCAGGCCCGCGCCGCGCTGGATGCCCTCCCCGGGGAGTGGGCAGGTTTCGTCGCCCGCGCCGTGGCGCGGTCGCCGCTGCACGAGGCGCTGGCCGAGGCCAAGCGGGCCGGCTGATCCATCGACCATTGGGGCGTAGCCAAGCGGTAAGGCACCGGTTTTTGGTACCGGGAATCGCAGGTTCGAATCCTGCCGCCCCAGCCATACCCGATACACACCAAGCCGCAGGGTGGACCTCTAGCCGTGCAAGTGAACGGACCCATGATGGTCTTTGCGGGTAACTCCAACCCGCAGCTCGCCGAGTCCATTGCCGCCCACCTGAAGACCCGCCTCGGGCACGCGGTAGTGGGCCGCTTCAGCGACGACGAGATCATGGTGGAGATCAACGAGCACGTCCGCGGCAAGGACGTGTTCGTGGTGCAGTCCACCTGCCAGCCCGCCAACGACAACCTCATGGAGCTGCTCGCCATCGTCGACGCGCTGCGCCGCTCGTCGGCGGCGCGCGTGACGGCGGTGATCCCGTACTTCGGCTACGCCCGCCAGGACCGCCGGCCGCGCTCCCAGCGCGTACCGATCTCCGCCAAGCTGGTGGCGGACATGCTCCAGGCGGCGGGCTACGACCGGATCGCCACCGTGGACCTGCACGCCGACCAGATCCAGGGCTTCTTCAACATCCCGGTGGACAACGTCTACGCCTCGCCGATCCTGCTCGGCGACATCTGGCGCCAGCTCTACCCGCGCAAGGTCGTCGTCTCCCCGGACGTCGGCGGCGTGGTCCGCGCCCGCGCCGTGGCCAAGCGCCTCGACGACGCCGATCTGGCCATCATCGACAAGCGCCGGCCCCGGCCCAACGAGTCGTCGATCATGCACATCATCGGCGACGTCGAGGACAAGACCTGCATCATCGTCGACGACATCGTGGACACGGCCGGCACGCTCTGCCAGGCGGCGGACGCCCTCAAGGGGCAGGGGGCGCGCAAGGTGGTCGCCTACATCACCCACCCCGTCCTCTCCGGCAGCGCGGTGGACAAGATCTCCGCCTCCGGGCTCGACGAGCTGGTGGTCAGCGACAGCATCCCGCTGGGCGAGCAGGCGGCGGCGTGCCCGAACATCCGGCAACTGAGTATCGCGGAGATCCTCGCCGAGACCATGCGTCGGGTCAGCAACGACGAGTCGGTCAGCGAGCTCTTCGTGGAGTGATCCCCAACCAGGAGTGGAACCAATCATGACGGTGGAAATGAGGCTCGACGCGCATCCGCGCACGGAGACTGGCCGCGGTGCCATGCGCCGTCTGCGGCGCGCCCGGCGCGTCCCGGGTATCGTCTACGGGGCGGGCAGGGGGCCCCAGCCGGTGGCCCTGGAGAGCGACCAGCTCTACCGGCTGCTCGAGGAGGACGCCTTCTTCTCCACGGTCCTGAAGGTCCAGGTGGGCGAGGAGACCGAGCAGGCCATCGTCAAGGACCTGCAGCGCCACCCCTACAAGCCGCTGGTCCAGCACATCGATCTGCAGCGCGTGCGCGAGGACCAGCCCATCGCCGTCCACGTGCCGATCCACGTCCACGGCGAGGAGCAGTCGCCGGGCGTGAAGAAGGGCGGCGTGCTCCACCACGACATGCTCGACCTCGAGGTGGTCTGCCTGCCCAAGGACCTGCCGCCCCACATCGATGTGGACGTCTCCCGCCTGAACGTCGGCCACGCCGTCCACATCAGCGAGCTGAGCCTGCCCGACGGGGTCGAGTCGGCGGCCCTGCAGCAGAGCATGGAGTACGACGCCCCCGTGGTCTCCGTGCAGGCGACCCGCAAGACCCGCGGCGGCGGCGCCAGCGGCGACGAGGAAGAGGGCTCGGAGGCCTAGCACCGAGGTGGGTCGGGAAGGCAGCCTCCGGCTCATCGTCGGCCTCGGCAATCCGGGCACCAAGCATGCGGGAACCCGGCACAACGCCGGGTTCTGGCTCGTGGACGAGCTCAGCCGCCGCTACGCCTGCAGCCTGCGCCACGAGGCCAAGTTCGCCGGCGCCGTCGCCCGGGTGGCCATCGACGGCTACGATTGCCGCCTGCTCAAGCCGACCACCTACATGAACCACAGCGGCCAGGCTGTCGGCGCCCTGGCGCAGTTCTTCAAGATCCCGCCGGAGGCGATCCTTATCGCCCACGATGAGATCGACCTGCCGCCGGGCGGCGTGCGCGTCAAGCGCGGTGGCGGCCACGGCGGCCACAACGGGCTGCGCCATATCCAGTCGGCCTTGGGGACCAGCGGCTTCGCGCGGCTTCGCCTCGGTATCGGCCATCCCGGGCACAAGGACGACGTCGTCCCCTACGTCCTGTCCCGGCCCGGTGAGCACGAGCGCCGGTCCATCGAGGCGGCCATCGGCAATGCCGCCGACGAGATCCCGCGGCTGCTCGCGGGGGAGTGGGACCGAGCCTGCCAGCGGCTCCACGGCTAGCGCGCCCCACCACCTCCTGGCCGCAACCTTGCACGCCATCTCAGGACTGCGCTATGGGCTTCAACTGCGGCATCGTCGGGCTACCCAATGTCGGTAAGTCGACGCTGTTCAATGCGCTGACCCGCAACGAGATCCCGGCAGAGAACTACCCGTTCTGCACCATCGACCCCAATGTCGGGATCGTCCCCGTCCCCGATCCGCGCCTCTACCGGATCGCGGAGATCGTCCGCCCCGAGCGGACGGTGCCGACCACCATGGAGTTCGTGGACATCGCCGGCCTGGTCTCCGGCGCCTCCCAGGGGGAGGGGCTCGGCAATCAGTTCCTCGCCCACATCCGCGAGACCGATGCCGTGGCCATGGTGCTGCGCTGCTTCGAGAGCGAAGCGGTCCACCACGTGAATGGCCGCGTGGACCCGCGCGCCGATGCGGAGACCCTGCACACCGAGCTGGCGCTCGCCGACATGGACACCGTCAGCCGCGCCCTCAACCGCCAGGAGCGGGCCGCCAAGAGCGGCGATAAGGAGGCCATCCGCCTGCGCGATCTGCTCCAGCGCGCCCGGCAGGCCCTGGATGAGGGGCACCCGCTGCGCACCCTGGCGCTCGACAGCGAGGAGCGCCGGCTGCTGCAGGGCTACCACCTGCTCACCCTCAAGCCGTTGATGTATCTCGCCAACGTCTCGGAGGACGGCTTCGAGGGCAACCCCCTGCTCGATGACGTGCGGGACCTCGCCGACAGCGAGGGGGCTTGGGTGGTGCCGGTCTGCGCCGCCATCGAGGCCGAGCTTGCGGCGCTCGAGGATGATGAGCGCGATGCGTTCCTCGCCGAGTACGGCCTCTCGGAGCCGGGGCTGAACCGGGTCATCCGGGCCGGCTACCAGCTGCTCGGGCTGCAGACCTTCTTCACCGCCGGGCCGCAGGAGGTCCGGGCTTGGACCGTGCGCCAGGGCGCGACCGCGCCGGAGGCCGCCGGGCAGATCCACTCCGACATGCAGCGCGGCTTCATCCGTGCCGAGGTGGTCGCCTACGACGACTTCATCGCCTACAGCGGCGAGCAGGGCGCCAAGGAGGCCGGCCGCTGGCGCCTGGAAGGCAAGGACTACGTCCTCGAGGAGGGGGACGTGGTGCACGTCCGCTTCAACGTCTAGGGTTCTGGCCTGGGTGGCCGCTCGGTGCCGGATGGGGGCGTGGCGGACGCCGCCACGCCCCCGCCGGGTCACTCGGGCTGCTGCTCGGCCTTGTGCTCGGCGCCGCGCTGCTTGTCCGCCAGCTTGCCGAGCCGGCTGTCGAGGACCCGCTCCAGCCTCCTCGCCGCGCCGCGGGCAGCGTCGTAGGCGTCTTCCGCGGTGTTCTCGGCGAGCACCGGGTCGAGCCGGCGCGGCCGGGCCTCGATGCGGCAGTGCTTGTTGATCCCGCCCTTGGGGCCATTGGTGTCCTGGAAGTGCACCTCGATGCGGGTCAGGTGGTCCCCGAAGCGCCGGTCCACGGTGCTGAGGGACTCGCGGATGCTCTGCTCCAGGGCCTCGGAGATGTGCACGCCGGCGCCCGGATTGATCTGGATCTGCATGGATGCTCCCTCCAGGTTGTGTGGTGGTATCTACCGACCAGCGTAGTGGACGCCACGCCTGGCGCCCACGGATCATTCTGGCGGACTCGACGGGGCGCACCAAGGGCCGCGCGACTGGCCCCCGGCGCCTTGACACGCAAGGGGGGACCGCACAGAATAGGGCCGCGCTAGCATTGGCTATGTAGCTCAGCTGGTTAGAGCGTCGCACTCATAATGCGAAGGTCGGTGGTTCGAATCCACCCATAGCCACCGTAGATGGCAGGCCGCGCAATCGACGGCGCGGCCTGCGTCTCCTGCCCTGCCGATCGCTACATATCCCAGTGGCCGAAGGCCGCCGACCTCAGGTGGATCTGGTGGGCCAGGCGGATCACCGGCCGGATCAGCAGCTGGGCGCTGCCCACCACGAACAGCCAGGTGCCGGTCTCCTGCCAGGCGCTCCAGAAGAAGAAGACGCTGCCCACCAGGAACCAGATCCCGATGAGGAAGTCGTTGAGGATGCTGAGCGTCTGGTAGCGGCGGCGGATGAGCAGCTCGGCCGGTCCCATGCGGATGACGATGTCGTCGTCGGTCTTGGCGTCGCTGCCGCGATTCCGGTATATCTCTGCCAAGGCCTCTGCCTCCTAGGGGTGATTGTGGCTGGTGGCTGGATGGGCGGCCTCTAGGCCGTCGGCCCGCGACGCCAGCGCCTGGGCGGAGGCCGAGCACAGGGGCCGTCTACCGCCTCGAGCCGCATCCGGCCCGCCTCCGGCGCGCGGCGGCCGGCGGTCGGCTCGCTGCGGGGCGGCACCGGTGCCGCCCGCCTGCTAAGATACACGGCATACCCCCAAGTCATCACCGAGGTAGCCGCCATGGCCCCATCCGACCCCGCCCCTAGCCCGCCCCAGGGAGGGGCGCGTCGTGGCGCGCTGCGCCGCGGCCTCGGCTATCTCGACTGGGTGTTCAACCCCTTCCAGCGCCGCGACGTCACCGAGGTCTACGACCTGCTCGGCACCGGCGCCATCACCGCCGAGGGGCTATACCTCAACCTCGGCTACTGGGAGGCGGTGGACGATCTCGACGCCGCTAGCGATGCCCTGGCGCGGCTGGTGGCGGATACCGCCGGCATGGGCCCTGGCGATACGGTCCTCGACGTCGGCTACGGCTTCGGCGACCAGGATCTGCTCTGGGCGCGTAGCCACGCCCCGGCGCGGATCATCGGGCTGAACGTCACAGCCTCGCAGGTGGCGGAGGCGCAGCGGCGTGTCCGCCAGGCGGGCCTCGAGGCGCGGCTCGATCTGCGCCAGGGATCGGCCACGGAGATGCCCCTGCCGGACGCCTCGGTGGACAAGGTCGTCGCGCTGGAGTCGGCCTTCCACTTCCGCCCGCGCGAGGCCTTCTTCCGCGAGGCGTGGCGCGTGCTGCGGCCGGGTGGCCGCCTGGTGGCCGCCGACATCCTCCCCCAGCCCCCGGCCACCGGCCGGGGCGGACGGCTCAAGCAGCGCCTATCCTGGTGGCTGGTGGCGAGCCGCTTCGCCATCCCGGAGGCCAACCGCTACACCCGGGACGCCTACGCGGAGCGGCTGGAAGCCGCCGGCCTCACCGGGGCGGAGGTGCGCTCCATCCGTGAGCACGTCTACGCCCCACTCCACCAATGGCTGCGCGACCACCCGGAGACCCTGCAGCGGCTGCACCCCGTGGCCCGGCTCCCGGCACGCCTGGCCCGGCGGATGGATGCCGCCACGCTCTACGCCGGCCTCGACTACGTCCTCGCCAGCGCCGTGAAGCCGCAGTAGCGCCCGCCACGCCGGGCCGTCCCAGCGGTAGGGCTTGGGGCGCATTGCCGCCGCCCCGGGTTCCGTTGCCGCTTGAATGGGCTATCATGCGCCCATGATCAAGGGACCGCGCGACGAAGATAAGCTGCTGCTCTCGGCCATCGAGGATCCGGAGGACCTGCGCCGGCTGCCGGTGGACCGCCTCCCGCTGCTGGCCCAGGAGATCCGCGACTACCTGGTGGAGAGCGTCGCCCAGAGCGGCGGGCACTTGGCGGCCGGGCTCGGGGCCGTGGAGCTGACCCTGGCGCTGCACTACACCCTCGACACCCCGCGCGACCGGCTGGTCTGGGACGTGGGCCACCAGTGCTACACGCACAAGCTGCTTACCGGCCGCCGGCAGGGGCTCACCAGCATCCGGCAGGCGGGCGGCCTGGCCGGGTTCCCGGTACGTGACGAGAGCCCCTACGACGCCTTCGGCGTCGGCCACTCCTCGACGAGCATCAGCGCGGCGTTGGGCATGGCCCTGGCGGAGCGCGCCGGCGGCGAGCCCCGCCGCGCCGCGGCCGTCATCGGCGACGGCGGGCTGGGCTCCGGCGAGGCCCTGGAGGCGCTCAACCACGCCGGCGACGTCCGGGCCGACCTGCTGGTGGTGCTCAACGACAACGAGATGTCCATCTCGGAGAACGTCGGCGCCCTGTCCAACTACCTCACCCGCCTGCTGTCCGAGCCGCTGGCCGGGCAGCTGCGCCGCGGCGCCCGGGACATGCTCCGCAACCTGCCGCCGATCCACGAGCTGGCGCGGCGCACGGAGGGGCACGTCAAGGGCATGCTGGCCCCGGCGACCCTCTTCGAGGAGCTGGGCTTCAACTACTTCGGCCCGGTGGACGGCCATAGCGCCGAGGACCTGGTGCGGGTGCTGCGCAACCTGCGCGATCAGCCCGGGCCCCGGCTGCTGCACGTGGTCACCCGCAAGGGCAAGGGCTACGCCCCCGCCGAGGAGGACCCCATCTCCTACCACGGCGTCAGCCGCTTCGACCCCGAGCGCGGGCTCACCAAGGGCCAGGGGGGGCGGCTCAACTATACCGATGTCTTCAGCCGCTGGATCTGCCGCGCGGCGGCCTCGGATACGCGGGTGGCGGCCATCACGCCGGCCATGCGCGAGGGCTCCGGGCTGGTAGGGTATGCGCAGCGCTTCCCGGAGCGCTTCTTCGACGTCGGGATCGCGGAGCAGCACGCCGTGACCCTGGCCGCGGGCATGGCCTGCGAGGGCGTCCGCCCGGTGGTGGCCATCTACTCCACCTTCCTGCAGCGCGGCTACGACCAGCTCGTCCACGACGTCGCCCTGCAGCGCCTGCCCGTGCTATTCGCCGTGGACCGCGCCGGGGTCGTAGGGGGCGACGGCGCCACGCACCAGGGGACCTACGATCTCAGCTATCTGCGCTGCATCCCGGACCTGATGATCATGGCGCCGGGCGACGAGGCCGAGTGCTGGCGCATGCTATCCACCGGGCTGGGCCTGGGCGGGCCGGCGGTGGTGCGCTATCCGCGCGGCGCCGGCCCTGGCGAGGCGCTGCCCGACGACCTGGAGCCGCTGCCCGTGGGGCAGGCCGAGGTACGCCGCGAGGGCCGCAGCGGCGTGGCGCTGCTCGTCTTCGGCGCGCTGCTGCCGGTGGCCGAGGCGGTGGGCGAGGAGCTGGGGGTTACCGTGGTCAACATGCGCTTCGTCAAGCCGCTGGACGAGGGGATGGTGCGCCGCCTCGCCGGTGAGCACCGGCACCTGGTGACGCTGGAGGAGGGTGTCATCGCCGGCGGCGCCGGCAGCGGCGTCGCCGAGTGCCTGGCCGGCTCCGGCCACAGCGTGCCGGTGACCCACCTCGGCCTGCCGGATGCGCCGATCCACCACGGCGCCCGCGACCACGTCCTGGCCGAGCACGGGCTGGACGCCGACGGCATCCGCCGCAAGCTGCAGGCGCTGCTCTGAGGGGCAGGCGGCGCGCGCCCTCGGGAGGCCCAGGCATCCGCCATCGGCGATGGGCCCGCTACGGGGCGCCGCGCCCTCAGCCCCCGCCCTCGTCCCAGGCGTCGCCGCTATCGTTCCAGTCGCCGCCCTCCCAATCCCCCCAGTCGTCGTCCCTGAGGCGCTCGCGCCGGTTCTGCAGGTAGGACTCGCGCATGAAGACATAGGGATCGGCGCCGGAGTCGGCCATGAGCTCGTCCAGCGAGAGCAGGCCGGCCCGGGTGTCGATGATGTCCACGGCCGCCACGGTGTAGCGGGTGGCACGCCCCGCGTCGGCCCAGTGCAGGGGATCGTGGTAGTCGCGGGTGAGGTAGCGTCCGGCCAGCCCGCCGGCGTCGCGGACGTTGCTCGGCCCGAGCAGCGGCAGGACCAGGTAGGGGCCCCCTGGCGTCCCCCACTCGCCCAGGGTCAGGCCCAGATCGGTCTGCTCCTGCTCCAGGCCGGCGGCGCCGGCGACATCGAGCAGGCCGAGCACGCCCACCGTGGTGTTGAGGAGGAAGCGGGCCGTGCTGCGCCCGCCCGCGCCGAGCTTGCCCTGCAGATAGTAGTTGCCGGCGCTGAAGGGCTCACGCAGGTTGTCCAGGGCGTTGCCGATGGGCCGGCGCACGGCCTCGGGGATGTAGTCCCGGTAGGCTACGGCCGCCGGGCGGAGGGCGTACGTGTCCACCGTGTCGTTGAAGGCGAAGGCCCATCGGTTGTAGGGCTCCAGGGGATCCGGCGTCCCCTGCTCCCAGCCGTCGTCCCAGGCGGCCTCCTCGGCGGCGCCGGTAGTCTCGGCGGTGCCCTCGGCATCGCCCGTGCTGGCGCAGGCGGTGAGCAGCGGCAGCAGCGCCAGCAGCAGGGGCCGTGCCCGTAGCAGGGCCCTATCGTGGCAGTGCCTCAGCATGACGTGTCGTCTCCACGGTCGCGATCGGCAGGACGCGGGCCGGCTGCAGCCGGCCCCTTGCCGGGGTTGAGCAGTCCCTCGGGGTCCAGGGCCTGCTTGATGTGCTGCATCAGCTCCAGGCCCAGCGGATCGGCGTAGCTGCCGACCTCGTCGCGCTTGAGCTGACCGACCCCGTGCTCGGCGGCCACCGAGCCGGCGAAGCGGTGCACCTCATCGTGGACGGCGCGGTTGTAGACCGCCCTCTGGGCGAGGAAGGCCTCGGCGTCGGCGCCTGCCGGCTGGGTCAGGTTGAGGTGCAGGTTGCCGTCGCCCACGTGGCCGAAGACGCAGGGCTGCACGTCGGGGTCGACCGCCTGTACGGCCGCCAGCGCCCGGGGGACGAAGGCGGCGATATCGCTGGGCAGGACCGCGATGTCGTGCTTGATGCTCGCCCCGGCCCGCTTCTGGCCGTCGGGGATGGCGGTGCGCAGCCGCCAGAGCCGGGCCGCTGCCGCCTCGGTGGGGGCGAGCCGGGCGTCGTCGAGCTGCCCGGCCTCCTGCGCCGGGGCCAGGGCCGCTGACAGCGCCTCATCCAGCTCGGCGCGGGGATCGGACGTGGCCAGCTCCAGCAGCAGGTACCAGGGCGATCCGGGCAGCGGGTTCGCCGGAGTGTCGTCGAGGAGCTGGCCCATGGCCACGGCCTCGGCGCTCATCAGCTCGGCGGCGACCACGGCGTCGCCGCTCTCGGCCTGGGCGGCCCGGACCAGCGGCAGGGCGGGCCCCAGCGCCGGCAGCGCCAGCAGGGCCACGCGGCGGCTGCGCGGCGGCGGCAGCAGGCGCAGGGTGGCGGCGGTGATGATCCCCAGCTCGCCGCCGGCGCCGATGAACAGGTCGCGCAGGTCGTAGCCGCTATTGTCCTTGCGCAGCCCCTGCAGGTCGCGCCAGATGCGGCCGTCGGCGAGCACCACCTCCAGCCCCAGGGCCTGGGCCCGGGCGTTGCCGTAGCGCAGGGCGTTGAGCCCGCCGGCGTTGGTCGCCAGGTTGCCGCCGATCCGGCACTCCGCCTCGGAGGCCAGGCTCAGGGGCAGGAAGCGCCCGGCGCGCTCGGCGGCGGCCTGCAGCTCGGCCAGGGTGCAGCCGGCCTCGGCCACCAGGAGGCCCTCCTCGGCGTCGAGGCGGCGGATGCGCTGCAGCCGCTCGAGGCTGATCACCACCTCGCCGGCGTGGCGCGGCGAGCCGCCGCCGACCGTACCGGTGTTCCCGGACTGGGCGACCACAGCCGCGCCGTGATCGCGGCACAGCCGGACCGCAGCGGCCACGCCGTCGGTGTCCGCGGGGCGCACGACCAGCCGGCCTTGGCCGGTGTATAGCCCGCGCCGCTCCGCCATGTACGGCGCGAGGCGGGCCGGCTCGGTCACGACCCCGTCATCGCCCAGGCGCTCGCGCAGCGCCTGGTCTAGGCCCGGAGGGGGCTGGGTATCGCTCATGGCGCCATTATGCCGGCTACAGGTAAGGGGATGCGAGCCAGCACACGGCGTCCCGCAGGCGTTCCGCCGGCGTCCGTTGCGCCAGCTCCGAGCGGCTGACCCGCCGCGATCGAGCCCGGATGCGCTGGCATTCGGTGGCGATCTCCCCGGCGAGGACCGGGTCGTAGATCTCCGCGTTGAGCTCGAAGTTCAGCCGCAGGCTGCGCGGGTCCATGTTCGACGAGCCCACCTGCGCGTAGCGCCGATCCACGACGAACAGCTTGGAGTGGGCGAATGGCGGCGGCTGGTAGTAGACCTGGACCCCCCAGTGGATCAGCTCGCCGAGCATGTGCCGCGTCGCCCAGTGGACGAAGGGGAGGTTGTTGCGCTCCGGCAGCAGGACGTTGACCTCGACACCGCGCAGGGCCGCTGCCTCCAGCGCCGTCATCAGCGAGCGCATGGGCAGGAAGTAGGGGGTGACGAGCCAGACCTCCTCCCGTGCCGCGGACAGGGCCCCGATCAGGGTCATCATCAGCCGGTCCAGGTCCTCGTTGGGGCCGTCGGTGATGATCCGGCACAGCGCCCCGCCGTCGTGGGGCTGCCCGGGCGCTGAGGGCCCTTGGGGCTCGCCGGTGGTGAAGGCCCAGTCCTCGAGGAAGACCTGCTCCATCTGCGCTACGACGGGGCCGTCGATCAGGAAGTGGGTGTCGGCGACCCGGTGGGCGTGATCGCCCCCCAGCAGGAGCCGCTCGCTGAGGTTCATGCCGCCGGTGAAGCCGCGCTGGCCGTCCACGATGAGCAGCTTGCGGTGGTTGCGCAGGTTGATCGACAGCTGCGGCGGCACCAGGCGCGGCGGCAGGAAGCGGGCGGTAGGGACCCCGGCGCGGCGCAGCAGGCGGCTGGCGCGGGGCCAGGCGTAGAGGTCGCCGACCCCGTCGATGAGCACGCGCACGTCTACGCCACGGCGGTGGGCGGCGGCCAAGGCGCGGATGAATTGCCGGCCGCTGCTCTTCGTGCCGAAGATGTAGGTGCTCAGGTAGACCGAGTGCTGCGCGGTATCGATGGCCTCGAGCATGCTGGGGAAGGCCTGCTCGCCGTTGTGCAGCGTCTGGATGCGGTTGCCGTGCTGGAGCGGCCGGCCGGTCACGGCGCCGGAGATGCGGACCTGCTCGGTGTATTCCGGGCCGACGGCGGGGGTGTGGGCTGCCGCCGAGGGCGCGGGGCCCGGCGCGGTCTGCCCCTCGGCCCGCAGCTTGCGCGCCCGCGTCCGGACGCGGTTGATGCCGAAGGTGTAGTAGAAGAGGGCCCCGGCGAGGGGGAAGAGCAGGCAGACGGTGATCCACGCTGTCGCCACCTGGGGTTCCTGCTTGGTGAGCAGGGCGTGGCCGGCCGTGATGGGACCGGCGAGTGCGGCGAGGACACTGGCGGAGGCGAGGATCCAGGCGGCGAGGTCCATGGGGGCCAGTGTCGGCGTTTTCGCCGCGGTTGGGAACCGGGGCGAGGGTTGAGCGCCGATCCTTATTAGGATTAGACTAATTATGCATTAATCCGCGATATAGGGACCAGAGGCCCGTATGACCGAGCATCGCCCAACCCCGAGGTTCGAGGAGGACGAGGGGGCCGGCTACCTCCGCGCCGTGGGCCTGCGCCCGACCCAGCAGCGGCTCGCGCTCGCCGGGCTGCTGTTCGCCGGCGAGGACCGGCACGTGACCGCTGAGTCCCTCTACGAGGAGGCCACCGCGCAGGGGGTGAAGGTCTCCCTGGCGACGGTCTATAACACCCTGAACCAGTTCAAGGATGCCGGCCTGTTGCGCGAGGTCGTCGTGCACGCCGGCAAGTCGTACTTCGATACCAAGACCGAGTCGCACCACCACCTCTACGACGAGGACAGCGGCGAGATCGAGGATGTCCACCTGGCGGTGGACGAGGAGCAGGTGCGCCGCAAGGTGGCGGTCCCGTCCGGCAAGCGCATCGCTGGGGTGGATATCGTCGTCCGCCTGCGCGAGCATAAGGAGTAGACGGATCCACTGCGTACATAGGGGGGTTATTGGGCGCAGCGAGCGCTGTCGGCATCTACGTAGACGTTGCCAATATCCAGGCCAACGGCGGCTTCGGCATGCAGTACGATGTCCTGCGCCGCCTGGCGTGCCGGGGAGGGCGGGAGGCGCTGCGGCTCAACGTCTACGCCGTCTACGATGAGTCCCGGGCCTGCCGGGACGCCGCCTACCAGCAGAAGATCAGCAATTTCTTCGGGTCCCTGCGGGAGTTCGGCTACAAGGTCATCGTCAAGCACTTCCGCTGGTATACCGACGACGAGGGCAACCGCTACGCCAAGGCCAACGCCGACCTGGACATGGCCGTGGACGCCCTCACCCAGTCGCGCAACCTCTCCCGCGTGGTCCTAGCCACTGGCGACGGCGACTTCGTGCAGGTGGTCCGCGCCTTGCAGGACCAGGGCTGCCGCGTGGAGATCGTCGCCTTCGAGAACATATCCGGCGAGCTTCAGCGCGAGGCGGACGACTTCATCTCCGGCTACCTGATCCCCGGGCTGCTGCCGATCCGCCGCAACGGCAACGGCCGCCCTGCCTGGGGGGAGGTGGGCTCGCGGGTGCGAGGCACCTGCTACTACCACGCCCAGGAGGGCAGCTACGGCTTCCTGCGCTACCTGCGCGGTGACCTCGACTGGCGGGACAACCTCTGGGTCACCGATACCCGGGATGCGGACTCGCCCTATGCCTCGGCCTTCTTCCGCGATGCGGACCTGCCGGAGGGGATCGACCCGGCAGACCTGCCCAGCCACCAGCTCGTGCTGGAGTTCGACTTGGTGGCATCACCGGTCAAGGAGGGGGGGCTGCAGGCCGCGCAGATCCAGCGCGTCTAGCCGCGCCCGGGTTGCCCCGCCAGGGGCGGGCGCGAGGCGCGGCCCGGCTAGCGCCCTTCCCCGAGCAGCTCCGCCAGCGTCGCCGCGTGCGCCCGCCCCTGGCGCTCGCGGGCGAGCCGCTGCGCCTCGACCAGGCTGTGCAGCTGGGACAGCGCCTGCTCGAAGGCGTCGTTCACGACGAGGTAGTCGTACTCGGCGTAGTGCGAGATCTCCTCGACCGCCTCGGCCAGGCGGCGCTCGATGACCGCTGCCGAGTCCTGGCCGCGCTCGCTGAGCCGCCGGCGCAGCTCCGCCCGCGAGGGGGGCAGGATGAAGACCGAGACGGCCTCCGGCAGGGCTTGGCGCACCTGCTGCGCCCCCTGCCAGTCGATCTCCAGGATGACGTCGGCGCCGGCGTCGAGGCGCGCCTCCACCGCGTCCCGCGAGGTGCCGTAGAGGTTGCCGAAGACCCGGGCGTGCTCGAGGAAGCGGCCGGCCTCGATCCGCTCCATGAACGCCCCCTCGTCGAGGAAGTGGTAGTCGACGCCGTCGCTCTCGCCACGGCGGGGCGGGCGGGTGGTGCTGGAGACGGACAGCTCCAGGCCGGGGAGCCGCCCTAGCAGGGCGCGCACCAGGCTGGTCTTGCCGGCGCCGGAGGGTGCCGAGACGATGAAGAGGGTGCCGCGGGGGGGGGTGGCCTCACTCGACATTCTGGATCTGCTCGCGCATCTGCTCGATAAGGACCTTCAGCTCCAGGGCGGCGTTGCTGCCCTCCACGTGGCTGGACTTCGAGGCCACGGTGTTGGCCTCGCGGTTGAGCTCCTGCATCAGGAAGTCCAGCCGGCGGCCCACCGGCTCCGCCGCCTCCAGCAGGCGCAGGACCTCCTGCAGGTGGGCCTGGAGGCGCTCGAGCTCCTCGTCGATGTCCACCCGCTGGGCGATGTAGGCCAGCTCCTGCTCCAGGCGGCCGGGGTCGCTCGGCTCGGGCAGCCCCGCGAGGCGGGCGGTCAGGCGCTCGCGGAGGCGCTCTTGGAGCTGCTCGCGGCCTGCCGCCAGCTGCGCCACGGTCGCCTGGGCCGCCTCGGCGCGGCTGCGGATGTGCTCCGCCAGCCGCTCGCCCTCGCGGGCCCGGTGGGCGCGCAGGCCCGCCAGGGCCTCGTCGAGCAGCGCCAGGGCCGCCTCCTGAAGCGGCTCCGGGTCCGCCGCCGGCTCGCCGATGACGCCCGGGTAGCGCAGGATCTCGGCAGTGGAGGCCGGCTGCGCCGCGTCGCCGAAGCGGGCGCCGATCTCCGCGGCGATCCGCGCGAGCGCGTCGACCCGGTCCCAGTCGACCTCCAGCCCGCCGGCGCCGCCGGGGTCAGCGGCGAAGCGCAGCTGGCACTCCACCTTGCCGCGGGCGAGCTGCCCGCGCACGCGCTCCCGGACCGACGGCTCGAGGCTGCGCAGCGCCTCGGGCAGGCGCGGCTGGATCTCCAGGTAGCGGTGGTTGACCGAGCGCAGCTCCCAGGCCAGACGCCCAGAACGGCCGCCCCACTCGCCCTGGGCCTCGCGGCGCTCGAAGGCGGTCATGCTGTGGATCAAGGCTGCCCCTCCACGGCCGGTGGTAAGCTGACTATCTTACCAGATTGCACCGCACCGCTCTCGCGGGGGCGGCCGCGCGCGGCCCGAGGGCAGCGATTGCAGGTACGCCCACATCCCGTAAAATGCGCGTCGTGCGCGACCAGCATCAGGTACCGCGCCCCTACGCTGCATACCGGCGTGGCGCTGCCGACGCCGCGCCCCTGACCAGGAGGCATGAATGCGCCCGAGCGGTCGACAGGTCGACGAGCTGCGCCCGATCTCCATCCAGCGGCAGTTCACCAAGCACGCCGAGGGCTCTGTGCTCATCGCCTTCGGCGATACGAAGGTGCTCTGCACGGCCAGCGTCGAGGCCCGGGTCCCGCCCTGGCTGCGCGGCAAGGGTCAGGGCTGGGTGACCGCGGAGTACGGCATGCTGCCGCGTGCCACCCACACCCGCAGCGACCGCGAGGCGGCCCGCGGTAAGCAGCAGGGGCGGACGGTGGAGATCCAGCGCCTGATCGGCCGCTCCCTGCGGGCCGCGGTGGACGCCGAGGCCCTGGGTGAGCGCAGCGTCGTGGTCGACTGCGATGTCCTGCAGGCCGACGGCGGCACCCGGACCGCCGCCATTACCGGCAGCTACGTGGCGCTCCGCGACGCGGTCGCCGGCCTGCTCCGCGACCGGGCGCTGAGCGCCTCGCCCATCCACGGCCAGGTGGCCTCGGTCTCGGTGGGGGTCTACCGCGGCGAGCCGGTCCTGGACCTGGACTACGCCGAGGACGGGGAGGCGGAGACCGACATGAACGTGGTCATGAACGACGCCGGCGGGTTCATCGAGCTCCAGGGCACCGCTGAGGGCCACGCCTTCCGGCGCCACGAGCTCGATCGCATGCTCGCCCTGGCTGAGCACGGCGTTATGGAGCTGATGCGGCATCAGCAGGAGGCGCTGGCGGCATGAGGATCGTCCTGGCGACAGGGAATGCCGGCAAGCTCGCGGAGCTGACGCGCATGCTCGCCGGCTGCGGCGTGGGGGGCGTGGAGGTGGTCAGCCAAGGGGAGCTGGGGCTCGGCTCGCCGGTGGAGACCGGCGCCACCTTCGTCGAGAACGCCCTGCTCAAGGCGCGGCACTGCGCCGAGCGCAGCGGCCTGCCGGCGGTGGCCGACGACTCGGGCCTGGGGGTGCCGGCGCTCGGCGGTGAGCCGGGGGTCTACTCGGCCCGCTACGCCGGTCCCGAGGCCGACGATGCCGCCAACAATCGCAAGCTCCTCGCTGAGCTGGCCGCCCGCGGCGGCGGCGACCGGCGCGCCACCTTCCACTGCGTCATGGTCTACCTGCGCCACGCCGCGGACCCGGCGCCGCTGATCGCCCACGGCAGCTGGCATGGGCAGATCGTCGAGGCGCCCCGGGGGACGCAGGGCTTCGGCTACGACCCGCTCTTCGAGGACCCGGAGCTCGGCCGCACGGGCGCTGAGCTGGAGGCCCCGGACAAGGACGCCCGCAGCCACCGCGGCCAGGCCCTGCGCGCCCTGGTCGACGGCATCGCCGCCGAGATCCGCGGCTGACCCGCGCCGCGCCATGAGCGCCGACCCGGCCTCGGGGCTGCCGCCGCTGGCGGCCTATGTGCACCTGCCCTGGTGCCTGCAGCGCTGCGGCTACTGCGACTTCAATGCCCACACCCTGCGCGGCGAGCTCCCCGCGCAGGCGTACGTGGCGGCGCTGGGGCGGGAGCTGCGCCGGCAGGCCGGTGCCGCCCTGGGGCGTCGCCTGGCGAGCGTCTACATCGGCGGCGGGACGCCGAGCCTCTTCCCGCCGGGCGCCATCGGCGAGCTGCTCGCGGAGCTGGATCGGGTCGTGGGGGTGGTGGACGGCGCCGAGATCACCCTGGAGGCCAATCCCGGCGCCACCGAGACGGCGCGCCTGGCCGGCTTCCGCGAGGCCGGGGTGACGCGCCTGTCACTGGGCGTGCAGAGCCTCGATGACGCCTCGCTGGCGCGCCTCGGCCGCATCCACGACGCCGCCGCGGCGCGGGCGGCGGTGGCGGAGGCCCGCGCCGCCGGCTTCCGCGGCATCAACGCCGATCTCATGTACGGCCTGCCGGGGCAAGGTGTGGCCGACGCCGAGGCGGACGTAGCCGGTATCCTCGAGCTGGGGGTGGACCACGTCAGCCACTACCAGCTGGCCATCGAGCCGGGGACCCCCCTCGGCCGCCGCCCCCCCGCCGACCTGCCCGGCGAGGCCGCTATCCTCGCCATGGAGGCCGCCTGCCGCGGGCGCCTGTCGGCGGCCGGGCTGGCGCGCTACGAGGTCTCCGCCTTCGCCAGGCCTGGGCAGCGTAGCGTCCACAACCTCGGCTACTGGACCTTCGGCGACTACCTGGGCCTGGGGGCGGGGGCGGCGGGCAAGCTCACCGGCGCCGACGGCCGGGTGGTCCGTACCCGCCAGGAGCCGGCGCCGCGGCGCTGGATGGCCGCCGCCGGCGGCCACGGGGCGGAGAGCGAGCGCGAGACGCTCAGCGCCTCGGCGCTGCGCTTCGAGGTCTTCCTCAACGGGCTGCGGCTGTGCGACGGCATCCCGGCGGCCCTGGCGGTGGCACGCAGCGGCTGCAGCCGGGCCGATCTGGCCGCCTGGCTGGCGCCGGTGCGCGAGCGCGGCTGGCTGGAGTGGACGGACGCGGACCGGATCCGGCCCAGCGCCGCAGGCCTGGAGGTGCTCGATAGCCTGCTGCTGGAGCTGATGCCCTGAGCCGGCAGCGCATTTCCCCTGGCGGAGGGCGCGAGCCCTCGGTCCCTGCTGCCGGGCCAGGCCCGGCGTGTGCGGCAATGCGCCTTCCTAGCGCGGCGGCAAGGCGGTAGAATCCTTGTATAGATTGCAGCATTGGATCTGGAGGAGAGGATGGCCCGCGTAACCGCCGAGGATTGCCTGGAGAACGTCGAGAATCGCTTCGAGCTGGTGCTCGCCAGCGCCAAGCGGGCCCGGCAGCTCGCCAATGGGATTGAGCCGCTGGTGGACTGGGAGCACGATAAGCCCACCGTGGTGGCGCTGCGCGAGATCGCCGAGGGCCACGTCACCTCGGAGATCCTGACGAGGACTGAGGAGACTGCGGCCGAGGGCCTGGGTGCCGGGGGCTTCAGCGCCGCCGACGTCGAGGCCGAGGTAGGCGGCGGCCCGGTGCAGCCGGATCCCGAGGCCAGCCAGGAGCGCTCCTTCGACGAGGCGGCCGGTGATCCGGGTGTCGGCGCTGAGCCCGAGGGGGATGGTCCCGACCCGGCCTCGTGACCCTGTGCCGGGCAAGGTATGCCGCGTCCTGGGAGCGTGATCAACGCCGCTGAATCGGCCTCAGCCGCCGACCCGGAGCGGCGGATTCAGGAGGTGTGCGCGCTGCTCGAGGCGTACCTCGGGCCGCAGCAGATCGAGCAGGTCTACGCGGCGTACCAGTTCAGCGCCGCTGCCCACGAGGGGCAGCGGCGGCGCTCGGGCGAGCCGTACATCGTCCACCCCATCGCCGTGGCCCGCATCCTCGCCGAGATGCGCCTCGACGCCGAGACCGTCACCGCGGCGCTGCTCCACGACGTCATCGAGGACACCCCCACCGCCAAGGAGTGCCTCGCCGAGCGCTTCGGCGAGCAGGTGGCGGAGCTCGTCGACGGCGTCTCCAAGCTGGGCGCCATCGACGCCAGGACCAAGGCGGAGGCGCAGGCGGAGAGCTTCCGCAAGATGATCCTGGCCATGGCCCGGGACATCCGGGTCATCCTCATCAAGCTC
>Ga0207714_1000193_pt1 | contig 40901 bp, 44 predicted proteins | sample PonA232FremontCA_2_FD_187270 | JGI IMG/M metagenome (GOLD analysis project Ga0207714, IMG submission 187270) | Marine sediment microbial community from Fremont, CA, USA - Pond A23 Sediment 2 (SPAdes) | ecosystem: Environmental > Aquatic > Marine > Unclassified | place: USA: Fremont, California...
CGACTCGAAAGAGCGCAACCTCAAGCAGGCCCTTGGTGAGATCGATCGGATGGCCTCCGCGCTCGGTCTTCCGGACAACGTCCGCGAGACCGCCTCGGTCATCTACCGACGCGCACTTGAGGAGGATCTCCTCCCAGGTCGGTCCATCGAGGGGGTCGCGACGGCGTGTGTCTACGCCGCTGCCCGACAGGCCGGGGTTCCCCGGAGTCTCGATGAGATCACCGACGTGAGCCGCGTCGAGAAGAACGAAGTCGCTAGAACCTACCGGTATGTCGTCCGCGAGTTGAGCCTAGAGGTCAAACCGGCCGACCCCGAAAGCTATGTGCCGCGGTTTGCCTCCGGATTAGGACTCTCAGACGAGGCCGAACACCGCGCCCGATCGCTCCTGAAGAGTGCCAAGGACAAGGGCGTCCACTCCGGGAAATCACCGGTTGGACTCGCCGCCGCGGCCGTCTACGCCGCGTCGCTGCTCACCAACGAAAAGACCACGCAAGCGGCGGTGAGCGATGTCGCGGACATCTCGGAGGTCACGATCCGAAACCGCTATCACGAGCTTCTTGAGGCCGAAGAGAGCATCGGCGTCGTCTAGCTGGCGCCGTCGCGCCAGAGGTCGACTCGCCGGACTTTTGAGGGGTCATAACAGAGTGCGCCTATGGACTTCGGGTCGTTCGTGCTAGCGGCGAGTACGGCGGACCTCGCGGACGCCACCGAGCCGGCGGCCCGAACGCACGCCGACGCCGTCGAGTTCCGCATGGATCGGGCCGACACACCACTTGAGGCGCTTGCGGCGTACGACGGCGATCTCCCCGTGATTGCCACCAACCGGGTTGACTGGGAGGGCGGAGACGCGCCGGATGGCCCCGAACGGATTGCAACACTCGAACAGGCGGCCGAGTACGACGCCGTCGCCGCCGTCGATATTGAGCTTGAAGCGCTCAGGAAGGGTGGTAACCTTGCTATCCCCTCGGAGACGGCACAGATCGTCTCGGTGCACGACTTCGAGGGGACTCCAGCACCGAGTGAACAGCGCGCCCTCTTGACGGCCGCGCTTGACCGAGGCGATGTCGGCAAACTCGCCGTGACGGCCACCGATCCTGAGGACGTGCCGGGACTGTTGAGCGTTACACGGGAGTTCGCAAAGGCCGGTAAGGCGGTTGCAACGATGGCGATGGGCGAACCCGGGCGACACACCCGGGTCATCACGCCGATCTACGGCTCTCGGATCGGCTACGCTCCGGTCGATCCGGAGCGGGCCACCGCCCCCGGACAGTACACACTTGAGACGATGGCGACACTCATCGATCACCTCAGCCCACGGTAATTACACATGTCAGGAACCGGTCCACGACCTTGGCTGGCAGGACTGCTCGCACTGATCTACCCCGGACTCGGACACGTCTACGTTCGCGCGTGGGGTCGCGCACTCCTCTGGTTCGCACTCGCAATCGCGACGACACTCTTTGTCGTTCCCGAAGAGGTCGCCGAGACGACCAGGCCGTTCGCCGATCCGATGGCGGCAAGCGAGGCGATCGTCGCACAGACGCCGACACTCGGCGTGGTCTCAATTCTTCTCGTGATCGCGTTCAGCATGATCGACGCGTACCTAATGGCCCGTCGCGCCGGCGACACCGCCACGAGTGAGGACACGACAGCCGAGACCGACACCACCCACACCTGTCCGGAGTGCGGTCGAGAGGTCGATCCCGAGCTCTCGTTCTGTCACTGGTGTTCAACAGAGCTGCCCGACGATGCGGAGTCCGAAAAGAAATCGCGTGGCAGCTCAATACTGGATCGACTACGCTAACGGCTGGATGGGTGCTAGAGCACGCTTTGGGAGGAGTTCCGGATGGCTGCTGAGGAGTTGTTTTTCCAGAGAATCCAGAACAGACACCCGGTGTCGTTGGTCGGGGTCAGCTGCCTCGGGGTCAAGCCCCGTGGCATCCGCCTCGACAACCTGTAAAAAGGAGATTACTTCTCGATAATCGTTTCATTGACCGCCTCACCGAAGTGGCGGGCGGTCTGCTCGTAGTAGACAAGCACCTCGTCACCGGCCTCAAGATCGGTGACGGCGGTTCGGCCCTCTGGCGTTGCAACCTTGATCGTCTCCGCGTTCTGGAGGAGTGTCTCGATACGGTCCTCACCCTCGTCCGTCTCAACCGTCGCCTGGATGCGGAACATCGGACGGCGCTCAATCTTCGCCCGACCGACGACAGCCTCGCGCGTCGAGCCGTCGCGGCTGACAATCTGGACCTCATCACCGCTACCGACCTCCGAGAGGTAGGTCGTCTCGCCGCCTGGGACTCGGGCGTAGGCGTGGACAGCCCCGGCGTTGACCCGGAACGGTCGGGAGGCGACATAGGGCGATTCGGCAGTCTCGGCGTGCACAAAAAACAGCCCGCGGGACATTGATCCGACAAGCATTCCCTCGTCGTCATCAAGGAGTTTACTCGTATCGACACAGACACGATCGGCGGATCCCGCGCGCTCAACCGACTCAACCGTCGCCCAGGTGAGGTCAAGCGTTTCGCGGTCAATCGCGTCGCGAATTTCGACCGTCTGGCGGATTGCGTCGGGATCGTCGGTATCGAGCAGGACAGCGTCGGCCCCGATCTCAAGCGTCTCGAAGGCGGTCCGGGCCTCCTCGGGGGTCGTCACGCCAGCGACGAGTTCAGTCTCATCGCCGATCCGGGCGATCAGATTCTCAAGCGGGATGATTGTCCAGTCCTCACCGATGACAATCGTGTACTCTGCCTCGGTGGCCGCCGCCTCGGCAAAGGCCTCGTAGGTCTCATCTTGAATCCGGATGTAAGCCCCCTGGGCGCGGTCGTCGTCACGGCGTAGCGTCGAGAGGTCAGCCGACCCGGAGAGGTCACCGGGAAGCGTGACGGTGCCGTCACCCTCGCCATTTTTGCCAACGACGACGGCATCGGGATCGGACGGATCGGGATCGGCTTCATCGATCACGTCGACATCACCCCGGTCGCCAAACGCGGCAACGTTGACCGACCCGAGTTCGCGCACCCGCTTGACATCCGACTCATCGACGAGCACCCAGTCGACACCGGCCTCAAGCCCGGCGGTGATACGACGTTTACGCTGCTCCCAGTCGCCGACGGTGTCGTCGGCCTTCAGCCAGACGGACCGTGTCATACGATCACCAATACAGCCACCTGGCTTGAACGTGGCGAATGGCGCCGACACTCAGGACAGACCGCTTCGATCAAGGGCCGTCTCGACGCTGACGTCGTCGTGGACGATCGCAGCGACGGCCTGCGTAATCGCTGCGGGATCCTCGTGTTGGAAAATCGAGCGGCCCATCGAGACACCGGCACCACCGGCCTCCATGGCGCCTTGGACCATTTCGACGGTCTCGCGGTCAGTCCCGCGGCTCCCGCCCGCGATGACGACCGGGAGACGGGTTGCTTCGACGACATCCCGGAAGCTGGCTGCGTCGCCGCTGTATCCAGTCTTGACGATGTCGGCCCCGAGTTCCTCGGCAAGACGGACGGCATGGCCGAGCGCCTCGGGGTCGCTCTCGTCAATGTCGGGACCCCGGGCATAGGCCATCGCCAGGACGGGGATACCGTACTCGGCGGCGGTGCCAGTCAACTCCCCGAGCTGGGCAATCTGTTCGCGTTCGTACTGACTGCCCACGTTGATATGAAACGAGACGGCGTCGGCGCCAGCACGGATTGCGTCCTTGATGGTTGCCGTCTGGCGCTTGTCGTTCTCGTCGGGGCCAATCTCCGTCGACCCGTTGACGTGCACGATGTACCCGGCGCCGTTCGCGTTGCCCTGAACGCGTGGGGCGATCCCCTTCTGGGTGAGGACCGCATCGGCACCGCTGGCCGTAACGGCGTCGATCGTCGATTCGATATCGCGGAGCCCCCGTACCGCCCCCATCGTAATCCCGTGATCCATCGGGACGATCAGAAATCGACCGTCCGTGCCGATGCGATCGAGTCGAGCCCGAACTCCGGCTGTCATGTAACCAGTATGGTACTCTGTGGCAATTTAGTTTATGTTCCTTCCGATTCGGTCACGCCACGGCGGGCTCCCGCCGCGAGGGAGGCGGTATAGTCCTCAAGTTCAGCGGCGATGGCGGCCGTTGGTCGATCGTTGTCGACACCATCGGCGATCCGGTCGACAAGCGCACTGCCGACAATGACGCCGTCGGCGCCGGCCGCGACGACCCGCTTGGCGTGTTCCGGGGCACTGATACCGAACCCCACCGCCTTCGGCAGATCCCAGTGGGCGAGTCGGTCAAGGCTCTCGGTTGTCTGATCGGAAAGGTCCGACCGGGCGCCGGTCGTCCCGAGTCGGGCCTGGACGTAGACGTATCCCGATCCCAACTCACGGATGCGTTTGAGCCGGGTGTCGTCGGTCGTTGGCGCGACGATGAAGACGAGGTCGCGGTCGAACTCGTCGCAGGCCGTTTGGAGCGGCGCCGCCTCCTCGGGTGGGAGGTCCGGAACGACGAAGCCGTCGATGCCGACCTCGGCCGCCTTACGGACGAAGGGCCGAGGACCCTCAGCATCGCCATAGCGGTACAGCAGATTGTAGTAGGTCATACAGACCAACGGAACCTCAACATCGAGATCGTCGACAAATGCAAAGTACCGCTCTGGCGTCATGCCCGCGGACAACGACCGGACGGTCGCCTCACGGATGGTGGCGCCATCGGCCACCGGATCGGAGAAAGGGAGGCCGAGTTCGACAAGGTCGGCCCCCCCTTCAACGACCGCCTCGACGTACGCCTGTGAGGCCGCATAATCGGGGTCGCCGGCGGCGAGGTACGGAATAAACGCCGGACCGTCAACGAAGGCGTCGTCAATCCGGCTCATCGGTCACCCCCCTCAAGCACGCTCAGATCCGGAGCGTCCGCAATCGCTGCAGCATCAGTCTCCTCAAGGGCGGTTTCGAGGTCCTTGTCGCCGCGTCCGGACACGTTTATAATGACGGTGTCGCCGAGGTCATCGGCATGGGCTTCGAGATAGCCGAAGGCGTGGGCGGTCTCAAGCGCGGGGATGATTCCCTCGGACCGCGAGAGGCGATGAAACGCCGCGAGGGCCGTCTCGTCATCGACATTCGTCGGGGTAACACGTCCGGTATCGACCAGGTGTGCGAGTTCGGGGCCGACCCCGGCGTAATCGAGGCCGGCAGAGACGGAGTGCGATTCCATGATCTGGCCATCGGAGTCCTGTAGCAACTTTGTGCGGGCACCGTGGAGGACCCCCTCATCACCGGTCGATAGGGTGGCCGAGTTCGGCGCGACGCCCGCTTCCTCATCGACCGTGAGCGAGGATCCTCCGGCCTCAACGGCGTAGAGGTCGACCTCCTCGTCATCAACGAAGTGGTGGAAGGTGCCCATTGTGTTCGAGCCACCGCCGGCACAGGCAAGCACAGCATCGGGCAACGCACCGATCGTCTCACGGGCCTGCTCGCGTGCTTCCTCGCTGATAACGGCCTGAAAGTCCCGAACCATCCGTGGGAAGGGGTGTGGACCGACGATCGACCCGATGACATAGTGAGTGTTCTCGACCGTCTCGGCCCACTCACGCATCGTCTCGGATATTGCCTCCTTGAGCGTCCCACGGCCGACATCGACCGGAACAACATCGGCCCCGTTGATCAGCATACGAAAGACGTTGGGGCGCTGTCGGTGAATGTCGGTCCGCCCCATGTAGATCTCACAGGGCATATCAAGGTGGGCAGCGGCCATCGCCGTCGCAGTGCCGTGCTGTCCGGCACCGGTCTCAGCGATAATCCGCTCTTTGCCCATGTACTTCGCCAGTAACACCTGCCCGAGCGCGTTGTTGAGTTTGTGCGCGCCACCGTGGAGGAGATCCTCGCGCTTGAGGTATACCTCGGTGTCGTATCGCTCGCTGAGGGCATCCGCCCGCTGGAGTGGCGTTGGACGACCGCCGAACTCCCGGAGTCGGCGACGGAACTCGTCGCGGAACCCCTCCTCGTTCTCAAGGACGTACCGTTCGTAGGCATCCTCAAGTTCTTCGATCGCCGGCATCAACGCCTCCGGCACGTACTGTCCGCCATACTCGCCAAACTTGCCATCTGTGCTCATGGGTGAATGCGTGTGGTGGTGGTACGTCGGTGTGTCGGTCGCGGTTTAGTGCGATCCAGTGAGCGTCGCCGCGTTAGCTTCGACCGCCGTCGGGGTCTCGTCCATGATCGCACTGCCAATGAGCAGTCCATCAGCCCCGGCTGCAAGCATCCGGTCTGCATCAGTCGGGTCCGCAATCCCGCTCTCAGCGATCACGGTGACGTCATCGGGCACGGTCACGGTAGCGAGCACCCGCTCGACGGTCTGTAGATCAACCTCAAGACGGGCAAGATCGCGGTTGTTGATTCCGACGAGATCGGCTCCGGCGGAGATAGCCTGACGGAACTCCGCCGGCGTGTGTGTCTCGACGAGCGTCTGAAAACCCCGCTCCTGAGCGGCTGTGACGAGCTCCGCGAGATCATCAACGAATCTGGCGATCAACAGGACGGCATCGGCAGCGACAGCATCGAGTTGGGCCTCGTTCAGGAGAAAGTCCTTGCGCAGGACCGGTACGTCGACGGCCTCACGGATGGCCGTGAGGGTGGCGGGATCGCCACCGAAGTGATCGGGTTCGGTCAACACCGAGAGGGCTGCCGCACCGCCGTTGACCATCGCCTCCGCGAGCGCAACCGGATCGCCCTGGTGGGTTCCTGTCGTCGTTGGACTCGTGGGCTTGATCTCGGCGATGACGGGGCGCCGACCCTCGGAACGGGCCCGTTCAAGTGCGGCCGGGAGGGACATCGCCTCGATCGATCGCCGCGGCGCCGACACGGATCGCTGTCTAGCTGCCTGCAGGATTGAGCGGACCGCAGGCGCAACCTCCTCACCTGACACCATTATTGTACATTAACGGACGGATATGTACATAAGGGTTGCGGGGCGCCAGTCCCGTCAGATACTTGGGGAAAGGCGGCTTTATATCGGCTAATCACCGTAGCGCCCGTAACGGTCGGCTCGGACGCGATGGACAGCGACCAACCATGGACGACACCGGGAAATACCTCATCCACGCAGAGATCGTCGCAGACGGGATCGTTGAACGGAGTGACGTCGTCGGAGCGATTTTTGGCCAGACCGAAGGGCTCCTCGGTGACGAACTCGATCTGCGTAACCTCCAGGACGCCTCGAAGGTCGGGCGGCTCGACGTCGATGTCGAAAGCGAATCCGGACGATCGACCGGCGCGGTGACCATCGAGACAAACCTTGACCGTGTCGAGACCGCAACGATCGCCGCCGCCTTAGAGACAATCTCGCGCATCGGACCGTGTCGGGCGACGGTAACGGTGACCGATATCGAGGATACCCGGGCGGCCAAGCGCCGAGAGATTGTCGAACGGGCGGAGGAACTGTTACTTGAGTGTTTCGAGGGGGGACTCACGGGCGAGGAGATCATCGACGCCGTCCGACGGCGGACGCAAGTCGAGGAGATCACCACCTACGAGGGGCTGCCTGCCGGCCCACGCGTCGACACCGGGGATGCGGTCATCGTCGTCGAGGGACGCGCAGACGTGTTGGCGTTGCTCGAAGCAGGGATCGAAAACGCCATTGCCGTCGAAGGAACCGATGTGCCAGAGACGGTCGGCGATCTCTCGCAGGATCGAACCACCACGGCCTGTCTCGACGGCGACCGTGGGGGTGAGTTGATCTTTCAGGAGTTGATGCAGGTTGCCGATCTCGACTATGTCACCTTTGCCCCCGACGGACGCGCCATTGAGGATCTCGATCCTGCTACGGTCCGCACAACGTTACGACAGAAGGTTCCGGTTGAGCGTGCCGAAGCAATGTCGGATCAAGGACCGGCCGACGAGGCCACAGCAACGAGCGCAGACGGAGCCGGCGTGCTTACAGTCACCGAGCAGACGGCCGACCCGGCGATCGAAGAGTCAGAACCGACCCGGTCGCCAACGACCGTCCCCGAACACGGCCAGGCTGTCGTCGGGGCCGATACCGGTCGGCTTCTCGATGCCGACGCAGAACTCCTTGAGGAAGTCCCCTCAGGGGATCTCTTCGAGGCGATCGAAGAGACCGAGACGGTGCCGACAACCGTCGTCGTGGATGCGGCCGTCACCCAGCGTCTCCTCGATGTGGCCGCACAACGAGGTGTCCGGCGGGTCGTCGGGACCGAACTGGGCGCATTCACGAAGCGACCGACGGATGTCCGGGTACAGACCGTCGGAGATCTCGGCTGATCAGATCGGCGGAAGTGTCGCGAGGCCGGTCAAGGCGGCACCGAGAGCGGCAGCGAGACCACCGGTTAACGTTGCCGTGAAATTGACACTACCGTTTCCGAGAATCCGCCCCTCGAGTGTCGCGCCGAGCAGACTGTCAACGGTCATGCCGAGGACACCGGCAAGCGCAACGATGACGCCTCCGGGGAGCGCAACGCTCGCGAACAGCTGAATCATGAGTCCCGCGATGATACTTGCGCCCGCCACACCGGCGAGCAGTCCCTGCCAGGTTACCCCCCCATCGGTCCCGGGGGGAACCGGCTCAAGCGTCGTGATCAGCCGCGTCTGACCGTATGGACCGCCGATCTCGCTGGCAAGCGTGTCACTGAGGGCCGTCGCCAGCGATCCGGCAAACAGGAAGGCGTACAACAGCGGGTCACCGGAGAGAAGGCCGGCGTCAACCAGCGAGAAGAGTACCAGGCCACCCATCGCTGCCCCGGAGTTTGCAAGCACGTTCTCGCCTCCGCGGGCTCCACCGTTGGCCTCGGCAACGCCACGGTCACGCTTGCGTTCGTATCGGAACTTCGAGGAGGCGCCGCCGATGGCGAAGAAGGCCAACAGGAGGGCGAACCAGCCATAGCCGCCGAGCACGATGGTGATGACGCCAAGAAGGATTCCCGCGACCATCCCCTCGATCGAGGCCGCATCAAGCAGAAACGCAAGCAGCCCCACACCACCGGCGACCCCAACGGCGACCGCGACAGACACGATGCTGGCGTCAATCTCGATCGCCACAAGCAGCCACAGCAAGAACGCCACCGAGAACATCACGGGCGGCTCGTCCTGTAAAAACAGCATCGATCGGATCAGCGCCCCCAGAAGGGCCCCGGTCAACACGAGCGCTAGCACCTCGGCATACACGAACGGCAGCCCGGCTGTCACGGCAACGACACTCTGTCCGAGGACGCCACCGAGGAGGCCACCCGCAAGATCGCCCAGAATCGGTGCATGGCTCGTTCGGGCCCGGACCAGTTCGGCACCGACGTTACCGAGGACGACGATCAGAACGGTCGATGCGAATACTGACATCGGGAGGGATCCGTAGCCGGCGATCACCGCGAGAACGGCCGCCGACAGCGCAAACCCAAAGAGTCCGCGAAGTCGACCGGCCTGGTAGTCGCCCGGACGCGCGAAGAGGTCGAACAGCGGGCCGTCACTGACGACGATGGCGACGAGGGCAATCAGGGCAAAGGGCGCTGCAGCAGCGGTTCCCAGAGCCGGGCCGGCAAGAGCCAGCAGACCAATAAATGCGAATCCGACCGCCCGGCGCACGTTGGAGTGCACGCTACCGAGTGTTCACAGAGACGCTTACTTAACAATCCCGAACCAACCGGAGGACTTACGCGCCGGGATCGACTGCCTGCCAGCGTGGGGCTCTTCGATCGGTATCTCGCACTCCGCACCCGACTGGCCGGTGCCGAACCGCCGGCACACGTCGCGTTGGTGGTCACCGAACGCGATCTACTCGAGCCGGACGGCTATGAGACGCTGTCGGCATTTCTCGACTGGGCCGTCGAATACGGCGCCGATCGGATCACCGTGTATGTAAGCGTCCTAGACCGAGAGGCGGTCGATCCGCTGTGCCGCGGCCTCGGCCAGATCGAGACGCCACGACCGGTAACCGTCGTCGGGCCCGAAGAGGACGCTCGTGGAACGGCCCCGATCCGGATCGGGGTCGGTCTTGGGGGGAAACACGAGTTCACCGAGGCCGTTCGGACGCTCGCCAACGCGGCGGCCGCCGGTGACCTTGACCCGTCGGACATCACCGAGACCGATATCGAGGCGTCGCTGGTCTTTCCGGATGATCCCGACCTCATTATCAAGACCGGGGCCGAGCGGCTCTCGGATTTCATGATCTGGCAGTCGGTCTACTCGGAGCTATACTTCACCGATGTCAACTGGCGTGACTTCCGAAAGCGGGACTATCTCCGCGCAATCTACGACTTCAAGACGCGAAACCGCCGATTCGGTCGGTGATCGTCGGGATCGATCCGACCCTTTTTATGTGAGTAGTTGCAGAGTTTGAATTGCAATGCCACGCGGTACGGTTGACTTCTTCAACGATTCCGGCGGTTACGGATTCATCGACACGGACGAGTCCGACGAGGACGTGTTCTTCCACATGGAGGATGTGGGGGGTCCCGACCTTGAGGAGGGACAGGAGGTTGAATTCGAAATCGTCCAGGCCGACAAAGGACCACGCGCGAAAAATCTGACCCGCGTCTAGCGGGCAGCGACGGTGAACGACTCCGGGGCGACGTTCGTCATCCCGTGCACCGACCGTGTTTTTCTCGTCACGGCGAGCCGCTGGCTTTGCCAGCGGATAACCTCGAAACTATTGTAAGCGGTCGTCGCACAGACAGGGTATGGACGTCCCCGACGAGGTGCACGACCCGGATCTGTATGTGCGCACACAGCGGCTGCTCGAGCCCGGCGAAATCGAACTTGCCGGACTCATCGCGCACACGAATATTCCGGGGAGTGAGGACCTTGAGATGACCCAGTTGACGATCGACGTTGGCGACGCGATCGCCGAGCACGTGACAGGCCCCGAGACAGAGACCTTTGTATACTCCGGCAGTGACGACCCCGAGTTCGCCGCCAACCAGCACCAGGGCCGCACACTCGATGACGAGTCATTCGTCTGGGAGTGTCAGCAGCTCCTGCGAAACGGCACTTATGACCTCGTGTTCTACTTCGAGGCCAATGCCGACCTTGATGCGATTGTTGAGGCGGTTCAAGAGCAGGTCGACGGACCGGTCATCGGCGTAACAGAGTCCTGATCACTCCGCGTAGGAACTCTCGCCGACAACCGCCTGGAAGGTTCCGCGGCCGGTGGAGTCATCCGCATCGAAGTGATCGACGCGAACGCGCACCTGTTTTCCCTCGTGCTCCGGTGGGACATCCGCAACGACGAGCGTCGTATCACCAATGCGAGCGAGTCCCTCGTCACCGGTGTGCTCAGAGAGGAACACCTCGACAACGTCACCCGGCGAGAGTGTCGGACGCGCGCTCCGGAACCGGAATCCCGAGAGATATCGATCAAGGAGGCTCATACCCGCGCCACCTCCGTACTCGTCCGGTCAATGAGATACTCACGCCCGAAGCCGGTGATCGCCGCGAGGACGAACACGGCAACCAGGAGCCAGCCGTGGAAGACATAGGGGACGACCTCAATCGGGTTGACCACCATCGACTGTGTGAACCACTCATAGTTCCCCGGCAGGGTCTGCATCGCACCGAATCCGGCAAGCACACCGCCCGACCACGGGAAGATGTACCCGAGGGCAGACGTCTGTGAGTCGAGGATGTTGGCCCGCCGGTAGCTGTTGAGATTGAACTTCTCACCGACCTTCGAAATATACGGTCCGATCGCAATCTCAGCGGCCGTGTTGATGGTGATTGCCGCGTTGATCAGTGCCGCCGTTCCGACCATCGTCAGCTCAGCGCGACGGACGTTGGTTGCGAGACGATCGAAGGTGAACTCAAGAATCGCATCGAAGGCCCCGCCGCGGATCATGATCTGTGCGCCCGCGACGATGAACAACACGAGAATCGACAGCGGCAGGAATCCGACAACGCCCGAGTAGAGGCTGCCACCGACGCCGACACTGCTGGCCTCCGAAACCACCTCAAGAATCGGGAGGGCCGACAGCGGTTCGGCCAGCGGTGCCGAAGCGGGCGCCCGGAACACCAGGATGTCGGCCGGTGACGCCAGCCCGGTAAGCAGCGTGAGCGAAACGGCGGCGATGATTCCCCAGGAAATGGCCTCAACGATGTGACGGCCCGCCACAGCCGTGCCGATCACGACCCCCATCGAGACGAGGTGAACGAGTCCGAGGGCATTACTCTGCTCGCTGATGATAGCCGCCGCATCACCCGCCACCTCCATGCCGCTGAGCGAGGTCGCCACGACGACGTACAGTGGAAGCGCGAGCAACGCGGCCACGATGGCGTATTTGAACCGTGTCGCGACAACCCCCCCGATGTCGGCGTCCTGGGTGACGGCACTGACGATCGTGGTGTCACTGACCGGCGCGAGGTTGTCACCGAAGACCGCACCGGAGAGGATCGCCCCGAAGAGCAGGACCGGATTGGCCCCCAGAAGGACGCCCGCGGGGAAAAACAGCGTCACGAACGCGATGGTGGCGCCGTATCCGGTGCCAATCCCCGTCGTGAGTAGCGCACACAGGACGAACGTCACTGCAGGAAACAACAGCGGTCCGACGTTGAGCACCTGGGCTGCCCAGATGAGACCGTCAACGAAGCCACCGATCTGAAGGGTCTCAGCAAACATGCCGGCCCAGACCCATGCCACGATGGCCGTTACGGCGACGGGCTGGGTCATTCCCTCGAAGATGGTGTTTGCGTACCCGGTCCATGAGCCTTTCACGAAGAACATCCCGACGATCAGGCCAAGCAGCATTCCGATGATTAGTCCCTGGGTGTCAGAGACATACCAGAAGGCCGTCTGGAAGATCGCCCAGACAATGAAGAGCGCGATCGGGAGGACGCTCATCCCACGACCGCCATAGAACTCGATGTCGGGCGGTTCGTTCGCGTCGGCAACGCCAGCGGAGAGGTCTGTTTCAGACACGTCTGAGTGGTTTCGAAATGAACGTCAAGACCCTTGCGAACCGGACCGCTCAGGAGCGGACAACAAACACGGGGACTGACGCGTTGTCGACCACCCGGTCCGAGACGCTCCCCATCGAGGTGAGCTTCTCACGCGGGCTCTTGCCGTGGGCCCCGATGACGATCAGATCGATACCGGTCCTTTCGGCGTATTCGAGGATCTCCTTCCATGGGGTTCCGGTACGGACGGTTTCAACGGTGTCGAGGCCGCGGTCCTGGGCCCGGCCGACAACGGTCGCGACGGCGTCGGCCCCCTCGGACTCCAGTGATGAGCGGACCTCGGCGGTCGTGTCGTCGTCGGCCGCCTGCGTGATGCGCTGGTCGATTACGTACAGCGCGTGGACGGTCGCATCGGACCACTCGGCGATCGGGAGGGCGTGATCGAGTGTCCGATCAACGACATCGCTTCCGTCTGTGGGGACCAGTATGGAATCGTACATATCCTGAAGTTCGCGACCAGGAAAATAAACCTATGCGGTCGGAGTGCACCGTCGGGGATTTGAACCCCGGTCATCGGCTCGAAAGGCCGATATGATTGGCCGGACTACACCAACGGTGCACCGCACACAACGGTATCTGATTACCGAGTAAAAGCCTTCTGTTCGGGCGCGGCAAGCCGCTTGACGGCTCGGGGTTTTATGTGATCCGGGAACACCCCGCCAGTATGAAGCGCGTTCGCTTTCGCGACCCAAGCGGTGCCGTGCGGACCGGTGCGTGGGACGATGGGACGATCACATTCGCCGATCGCACCTACGACGCCGCAGACGATGCCATCGACGTGCTCGCACCAACCGAGCCAACGAAGATCGTCTGCGTCGGACGGAACTACGCCGCCCATGCCGCAGAGTTCGACGCCGAGGTCCCCGACCGGCCGTCGCTGTTCTTGAAGCCACCGAACGCCGTTGCTGGCCACGGCGATCGGATTCCGCTGCCACAGAGCGCATCTGAGGTCCACTACGAGGCAGAACTCGCCGTCGTCATCGGCGAGCAGTGTCGCCGTGTCGATGCCGAGGCGGCCGCGTCGGTGATCGCGGGGTACACCTGTGCGGTTGACCTCTCGAATCGGGACGACCAACGACGCGAACAGAACTGGGTGCGTGGCAAGGCCTTCGACGGGGCGGCGCCGATGGGGCCCGTTATTGCCGAGTCGATCCCCGATGACGCGACGATCGAGCTTCGGGTCAACGGCGAGCGTCGGCAACGCGACTCGATCGATCGGTTGCACTTCGACGTACCGACACTAATCGCCGAGATCACCGAGTATCTGACCCTCGAACGGGGCGATGTGATCATGACTGGGACACCAGAAGGGGTCGGACCGCTCGCCGATGGCGATACGGTTGCGGTCACCATTGAGGGCATTGGTCGTCTTGAGCACACCGTCGTTGCGGAGTAGCTACTCCGGGCAGACCGACGCGAAAACCTCCTCGTGGAGTTGCGCGCAGAACTGCTCCATGATTGGCACCATGTTCCGGGTGTCCTCCCGGTTGTATTCGATGAGCGTCTCCAGCGATCGTTCACGACCGGTCTCATACTCCTTCCAGAGGCGGACCGCGTCGGCCCCGGAGATGTCCGGACGCTCGCGCTCAATCCCGAGGCGCTGTTCGACATCATCAAGACCACCGGAATACCCGAGTTGGCGGTTGAGCGACCACAGGTCGGCATGGGGCAAATCAATCGAGAGGTCAAAGGATTGTTCGAGAAACGGCACATCGAAGCGTCGACCGTTGAAGGTCACAAGCAGGCGCGCATCGGCAAGTTCGCCGGCCAGTCGGCGGGTGGTGAGGTCTCGCCCCCGAACAAGCGTGGTCGTCTCTCCGGCCCGGTGCAACGAGACCGTCGTCACCCGGTGACGGTCGTGATCCAGTCCGGTCGTCTCGATGTCGAGAAATACGGTATCCGGGCGCACATTCTCGTAAAACCGCCAGTGGGTATCACTCGGGAGTGTCTGCCGGAAGAACGCGGCGTCACCCGCGGCGAGACGGTCCTGGGCCCGGTCGATGAACGTCTCGATGCGCTTTGCACGGGTCGATCCAACAACCGAGCAGCCGGGGTCGAAGTGCTCCCACCGGGTGATGCCGGCCTCCCAGAGGGCCCGCTCGGTCTGTGGCCCCACACCGGTGACCGGGATGAAACTGTTCTCGATCCGCACGAGAGGGTGATTACACCGACCGGAATAAAGTCGCTCCGCTCTCGGCGGGTTCAAACGTGATGGCGACACGAAAAGAGGCCGTGATTGCGATCGCTGGCGGAAAAGGGGGCTGTGGGAAGACGACCACCGCGATCGGTGTGGCTGCCGCACTCGCAGCAGCCGGCCGTCGGGCACGCGTCGTTGATTTGGATATCGACATGCCCAACGTACATCGGGTTGCTTCCGTCGACCGGACGCCGACGATCACCGACCTCAACGAGCGGTCGTTGGCGGCCGTTGCCCACCAGTCCCCGAAGGTTCCGGGCGTCGACGTGTTGACCGCCCCCCGGCACGGGCGAGTCCCCGATTACGACCGACTCGCAGCCACACTCGGAGACAGCATGCCGACGATCCTCGATTGTCCCTGCGGGGCCGGACCCGACGCTGTTGCGCCGCTTGTTATGGCAGAGTCGGTGGTCATCGTATTAGCGCCGACACACGCGAGCGTTCAGGACGCGATCAAAACCGAGGCCATGGCGTCAACACTCGGGACGCCCGTTGGGGCGGTTGTCATCGTCGGGACTCGCCGTCCACCGGCGGGTGTGACGGCGCCGTTCCAGAGCCAGCAAGTACAGCCGATCCCTGCTGTTGAGGGCGACCCACTCATCGCCGACGCAAGCACGCGCGCCTACCGTCGTGTGGCGGAGGCGCTTCTTGAGACGACCACGATCAGCACTCGCGCGCGGTAGCCTGACGCAGCCGTTCGGCGACAGCCGACAGTCGGTCAGACGCGCCATCGATGGCGGCCGCCAAGGCATCAAGTTGCGGGGTGGTCCCGACGATATACAGACTATCGTCGCGCTCGACGACCGCCGCTTCCGGATCCGTCTCAAGGAGAGTCGCCACGTCGGTGTCGGTCAGATCACCGACGACGAAGGCCCGGGTGAGCGCCGCCTGTGGCGAGTGAGTCCGAACGGTTCCAAGCGCCGCCTGCCGAGCGGCCTCACCCACGGTTGTCCCGGGGAGTTCGACGACCGCCGGCGGATCGGGGTCGGCCACGCGCCGATCGCCGAGAGCATGGGCGACCTTGACCACATCGGCAGTGGCGTCGGTGTCGTGGGTGCGGATGACATGGGCACCACGTTCGACCTCCATTGTCGCTGCCGCGAGACTAACCGGCAACTGGTCGGCGGTCGTCAACTTATCGGCGAGGGCGCCGAGAAAGTCCTCGCGGTTGGTGGCCGTGAGAATCGGACGGCCGAAGGCCCGGAACTCACGCAGTCGCCGGAACAGTTCGTAGTTGTCCTCAAAGGTGCGTTCGTCGTACCAGCCGCCGAAGGCCGGATCAATGATGGTCCGGTCGGTAAAGCCATCGCGCTGAATCGCCTCAAAGAGGTCATCGACCGTCTTGAGAGCCCCCGGCCGGGCAAGATCCGGCGGACTCGCCATCTTGACCACCGGCATATCGTGGGCCTCAAGCGTCGGCTTCATGTCCGGGTCGGCGAACCCACAGACATCGTTGATGATGTCGAAGCCGTGGCCGATCGCCGCCTCAGCCACCTCCGCATAGCGGGTTTCGAGTGAGATTGGTACGTCAGCCTCAATGTGATCGAGAATCGGAGCGACCTCCTCAAGCCGGTCAAGTTCCTTCTCAACGGGCTTGGCCTCATACTTCGGATTGGCCGACTGCAGGCCAACGTCGACGATATCCGCTCCCGCAGGGACAAGTTCCTCATCAACAAACCGCGCCGCCTCCTCGGGGGCGAGGTACACGCTCGGACCGTAGCCCGACTGTTCGCTCATATTGAGAACGCTCATGATCCGAGGCGGATACCCGTCGCCGATCGGGAGCCCATCGATAGTGACCGTCTCCATACAGACACCGAGTCGCCGGATAGTAATAACGCCGCGGCCCTCACGCGAGTCCGTCGGCCAACCAGGCGTCGATATCGAGCGCCCGCGCCTGATCGGTGAGTCGGGGCCAGTCGGTTTCGACGGTCGTATCGTCGATCGCACGGCCGATTGCGGCCGCGGTACCGGCGACATCGTGAGGATTGATCGTCACGGCACCGTCAAGATATGACGCCGCACCGCAGAACTCGCTAATGAGCAGTTCATCGGGCGACGCCGAAGCGAGCGCATACTCAAGCGCGATCAGATTGAAGCCGTCGGCAATCGCCGTGACGAGCCCAACATCGGCCCCGGCAAGAAGCGCGACGAGTCGCTGTCGGGAGAGCGATCCCTCGATGTAGGTGATCGGGGTCCAGTCGTCGGTTCCAAAACGGTCGTTGATCCGATCAATCCGGTCGCGAATCCGGTGGTAATGTCGGCGGTACGCCGGAATGGCTGCCCGGGTCCGCGAACCCTTCTGGATCAGTCGAACGGTCCCGTGGAGTGCAGGCCGCCGTTCCAGAAGATGCTCAAAGGCGCGAAGGCGGTGGCCGATCCCCTTGGTATAATCGAGCCGGTCAACGCCGACGAGAACGGTCTCCGTCGTGTCAATGTCGTTGGTCGACCGAAGCCGGTCCCACTCGTGACGGACCGACTCATCTGAGGCGAGTCGTCTGACCGCATCGGTATCGACGCCGATCGGCGAGACGTACACACGCGTTTCGGTACCGTCGTAGACGACGCGCGGAGGGTCGTCACCAGCGGCCTCGACTGTCGCCGCCGGGAGGTGCCGGTCCACGGATGATAAGAACGCCTGTCGGTAGGTCTCGACGTGAAATCCAAGCCGGTCGTTCGCGAGAAGGCCCTCAAGCACCTGCTCGGCCTGCGGACAGCGCGCGAAGAGGTCCGGCGCCGGCCAGGGAATATGCCAGAACTGCTGGAGCCGGGGTGACTGACCGAGCTGCTCACGAAGTAGCCGAGGAGCAAGTGCCAGGTGGTAGTCCTGAAACCACACGAGTGGCGAGGTGACCGTCTCGATGGTGTCAGCGACCACGGTCGCGAAGGTCTCGTTGACCGCCCGGTATCGCTCCCAGAAGCCCGGGGCAACATTAACCCGATCAAGCAGCCCGTGAGAGAGCGGCCAGAGCACCTGATTGCTGTAGCCGTAATAATACCCCTCAAGTGCGGGCTCATCGAGCGGGATGCGCCTGAGTTGATACTGAGGATCCGTCGGTGGAACACCGAGGACTCCCTCGTCGGCGACGACAAAATCGGCGTCGCCGCTGCCCCAGGCGATCCACCAGCCGCCGGTCTCGCGCATGGTGGCGTCCACGGCGGCGGTAAGCCCACCGACCGGCTGATCAACCGTATCGGGCGAGCGATGGATGTACGGTTCGCGATTCGAGACGACGACGAGGGTTGGATCGTCGGGCGGCATTCTCAGACGTCTGCGTCGATCGGCATCGGAGACCGGTTGGTGTACTCAACGAGCGTGAAGGTATCGTACGCGGTCGTCTCAACCTGCTCCCAGCGTCGGCCGAGATAGGGAAACACGTGTGATCCGGTCGAAGTCTCGGGGATTTCGGAGACCAGCGCCCGGTCGGCGTATGGAAGAACCGTCGAGTACACGCCTTGACCGCCGATAACGTAGCCGCGGTCATCGCGATCGGCCACGGCTGCAGCCGCCTCGGCAACCGACGTGACGTACGTGACGCGATCAGGCGTCACAGACGGTGGCGAGTTTGTGAGCACCACCGCGTGGGTGCCCTCAAGTCGGCCCATCTGGTCGAACGTTCGTCGACCGACGACGACGGGATGGCCACGCACGCGCTCGGTATACTGGGCATGATCCTCTGGATACGTCCACGGAATCGCCTCACCGTCGCCGATGACACCCGTCTCTGCGACGGCCACGACGAGAACCAACTCGACCATATCAGAAGACAGGGGCAGAGCGAAGAAGGTGTTACGCTCAGCTGATGCTAATCGCGTCGCTCTCCTCGTTGAGCGCGAGGTTCGCGGCGATTTCGGCGTTGCGCATGGCGTACTGGGCGGTCTCCTGCAGACTGACGAGCACCTCGCGGATCTGGAGGATATCGTCGTTGCTCATCTCCGGGAGGTCGGAGAGAATCTCCTGTTCGCAGTCCTGGATAGTCTGATAGTGTTGACGAGCCTCGTTGGTCATCGCGAAGTCGCGGTCGATGGTCGCCTCAATCGCGCGCTCGGAGAGATCATCGACATCGTCGGTGAACGACTTGATACGTGACATCGTTGCCGAATCGACCTCTAGCGTATGGTTGCTGGCCTCAAGCGCGATTTCGGCGATATCCTCGGCGTCGTCGGCAATGAGTTCGAGGTTCTTGGCGATTGCCCGGTAGCCGATGAGCGGAAAGCCGGAGGTAAGCCCGATAGGCTGGGCGAGATTCGGATTCTGGTAGGCCGTGAAGATCAACCGGAGTACAAGCACGAAGATCTTGTTGGCCTGTCGCTCGCGGTTGAGTGCACGCTCGGCGAGATCGGGGTTCCCGTGGACGAGCGCCTTGATGCCCTCGCCGCGCATCGTCCGCCCGGTCGATTCGAGACGCTGAAGGAGATTATCGAGGGTGAAGTCCTCGGCGTCGACCGAGCACCGGATGGCGATACTCTCGGGGGTTTCCTCGACGACACCCAGTCCCATCAGCTGGTTTTCGGCGCGGTACACGGCGTTGATCGTCTCGCTTTCGAGCACGCCGTCCGATCGGACGACCCGAATGATGCGCCGGCCGAGCACGTACTGGCCGACAATCGCTCGCTCGACGGCGGTCGCATCGAGTTCGTCGGCGCGGACGACCGCCTCGGATTCACCCTGATTGACCGTCTCGGTCATCACCATGAGCGTCCCTGAATCACCGGTTCGTAACGTCACCTCATCACCCTTCTCGACCCCGTGCTCGCGGGCCCACGCCGCCGGGAGCGTCATCGCGAGCGTCGATGGGCCGAGCCGCTGTACCTTCCGTGTGTCCATGCCCATAGCCATGGGCGTCGTGGTCTTAATATTGACTAAGTGCTCATTATACGACCTGTTGTACATTGAGGGGGATTATAGATCATCCAGGGACAGACCCGACACAGACGGGAGCCTTGCAATCGCTCCGGGAACGAAAACGACGATCACCGAAGCTTCATCATCCGTCGTTCGACCCGACCGGTACGGACCCGCCACCAACCTCGCAGCTCCGCTTCGACATCGGGATCATCAAGATCGACACGAAGGGCATCGAGGTCGTCGAGTTTCTCGCGAGCGGCGACAATCTCAACCTCGGAACGGTCGATCACGGCGGGCGAAATCTGGTGGTTGCCACGGCCGAAGACGAATCCCTGTCCACCGATCGGCGAGACGATAACGACGTTTTCCTCACCGAGGGCGGCGAGGATCTCATCCGCGGTCGCGTCCTCAACCAGTAGTTCGCCATCGGTATCGGTAGCCCGCCAGACATCGACACCAAGTGCCGTGCCGTCGATGCCGAGTTCATCCTTGATCGCTCCGAGCGTGCTTCCGGGACCGAGGACGTAGGTTGTCCCAGGCGTGACATCGGCGGCAACACCCGCGGCGATCCCGGAGACCTGTCCACCACCGAGTTGCTTGCTCGACTGGAGCCCATCGGCGACCGGCACCGGGCGAATTGCCCGAAGGTCGGTATGCACCTCGCCCTCGCGGTAGGCGTCCTCGTCGATATCGTTAACCTCGCGGTCGGCAACCCGGTCGAAGGCCGTAACGATCCGGCCGGCCTCCTCAGGCGTCACGGCAAAGACCGATGAGTAGACCTTCACGCCCGCTGGGACACCGAGCATCGGCGTGTCGACCGCAAGCGTGTCAAGCGTCTCGGCAACATCAGTCGCGGTACCATCGCCACCGACAAAGAGAATCACGTCGGCGTCGGCCTCAACCGCCGCACGGACAACCGCCCGGGTGTCCGATGCCTCAGTGGCGGCCGGTGGGCGTGTCCGCTCCGGATCGATATCCCCGATGACCGTTGGATCGAATCCCGCCTGTCGTGCCTCATCGGCCCCCATCGCACCAGGGGCCGCGAGGACGGTCGTCTCGGGGGCCTCCTGTTGGAGGGTGTTAGCCGCTCGAACGGCTCGTTCGGGCGCCCGTGGTTCAGCTCCACGCTCACGTGCCGTCTTGAGTTTGCCGTCAGTCCCTTTGAGTCCGACCCGGCCGCCCATTCCGGCGATCGGGTTGACAACGAGACACACCCGCATGTCCCGCCATTGATGAGATCCCGACAAAAGCCCCCCGAAACCGGGCGCTGACGAACGTCACACGAGACACCCATGCAGGCGTGCGGAGACTCCGTGCGGTTGACCACCCCGCCGAATGTGGCTGTCGCAAGCAGACAAGGAGATCTCGATGGCGAGAGCGTGGTCGATCAAACCGGGGCCGACGCCCTATCCGAGTTCCCGCCAGGACCGACCACAATCCGGGCAGGTCCGGACCGTGCCGACCTCCTCGGGGTCATCCTCGCGTTTGAGCGTCTCGTTGCACTCAGAACAGGTCAGCCGACCGTATGTGTCCTTCTCAAGTTCGTCATCGCGAAGCCCCTTTCGGACGGATTTCATACCAGCGCGTTGACCGCCGGCAATCAAATACTCTGGGGCGATCTCTCCCTCAGCGATCGACCGCACGGTCGGCCAGTCGGTCGGCCGTACGGATTGGATCGGGAAGTTTGTATGACGTACAAGCCGCAAGCACCCGGTTGGCGGCAGTCGTCGCGCTGACGCGGTGTCCTGGACTCACATACAGCGGGTTGATATGCCGATTGGGCGAGTCGAACTGCCGAGTTTGAAGCGCATAGCCGATAGGTGTCCCATCCGGCGCATCGACATCGGCATCGGCGTGGATCGCCACCCGCTCACCTGCGGCCTGGTCAGCTGTTGAGTCAGCGGGCGTGCCACAGAGCAGTCGCTTTGCGACACCGATCGCCGGGCGATCAAAGAGGATTCCGACGTGTGTCGCGAGCCCCGCCTGTCGGAAGTGGATCCGACCGCTTCCATCGACGAGCAGACAGTCCGGATCGACCGTCAACTCGCCAAGCGCCTCAACGATGGCCGGCAGTTCACGAAACGACAGCAGTCCGGGAATATACGGGATCGGGGCCGGCGCTCTGGCGGTTGTCTGCTCAACGACGGTGCCATCACGCATCACCACCGCGGCACTGACCGCCTCGTCCCCATCGAAGGCCTGGTCGATTCCACAGACGGTATCGATATCGTCGAGTGCGTCTGAGAAGGTGGCGACAGCGGCGACATCGCGCTGGAGCCGTTCCATCGCGGTCCGCTCAAGCGTCGGATCGGTGCGGAACCACGGCCGCGCGAGATCCATCTCAGAACCGGCCGCCGGGGCCACCCGGACCGCCCCCCAGTCGCATCTGGTTGGGGACGTTAACACCCTGCTGTTTGAGTCGCTGTCCGTACGCCAGCCCGATCAACAGGCCAACGAGGTGCGCGAAGTGGGCAACACCACCGGCGCCTGGACCAACACCGAAGCTGATCAGGATCGAGATCGCCGCGAATCCGAGCGTTAGCACCCACAGTGGCATCGGGATAACAAAGAACAACAGCACGCGCAGGTCGGGGTTGAGAATCGTCAAGACACCCATAATCGCCAGCACGGCGCCGCTTGCACCAAGCACCCCGGGACCGACCCCGGCAGTAAGGAGGTCAAATAGCACGTGCGCAAGTCCGGCCACCACCCCGGCACCAAGGAACAGCGCCGCGAAGTTGCGACTCCCGACGCGGCGCTCAACAAGCGGGCCAAAGAAGTACAGCGCGATGCTGTTGACAATGATGTGGTTGATACCGCCGTGGGCGAAGATCGCCGTCACCCAGGTCCAGACCTGCCCGAGAGCGGTCGGTTCAAGCACAAACAACGCGTCGTGGACGGCTGGGCCCTGCAGACTACTGACCAGCAATTGAAGGCCGAAGGTCAGCCACATCATCACCAGAAACACGTACGTCATGTTATTGTGGACGTACGCCCGGAGGCCCCCTTGCGGGTCGGGACCGAACCCGGCGGTGTCCGCCGAGCGCGTCGTCCGACCACCCGAGGAGCCGAAGTCACTGTCGAAACGACCGCCACCTGCACTGCCGCTGTACTGGTTGAGCCCGGGACAGTCGTGACGCTCGGGAAGGCGATGCTCAGAGCAGAATGTCCCCCCACATCGGTGGCACTCATACGGCATGTCGACTTCGGTCCCACACACGTCGCAGGTTGCCATCACACACAATACTCCGGGCGGCCCAAAGGCGTTTGTGGTTCGCGCGGGGCAGGCTTTTGGCCGTCGCACTCCCACGGATACCCATGGACGACCCCCAGCGCAAGCAACTCCTCGAACGGGTCAACCGCGAGGGGGCGACGATCGGCCACCGGATTCCAGAGCAGATCACCATCCAGGGGGAATCGGTGGCGCTTCGGGACTTCGTCTTCGAGGTGCGACAGCGCGAGAGCTATCCCCAAAGCGAGCGCGAACGCGTCAAGCGGGCGACCCGAAATCTCAGGCGTGGACGGAAGCAACGGCTTGAGACGCTTGAGGAAGACCCCATCAGCTACGAGGACGGCGAGCAGCTCGTCGAGGAGATCATCGGTATCGACCGCGCGCTGAACGCACTTGGATCACTCGAAGCCACTGACATCGAGGCCGAGGCCGAACAACAGGAGGTCGCCGACAAGCGTCGCTGGATGAACTTTCTCAGGCGGGCGCTTGGCCACGAGGACCGCTCAAGCGGTCAATCACGGGGACTCGAACGATGAGCGACGACAACCGCCCGGATAACACAACGCTGGCGAACCTATTGTTCGAGTTTGCCGACCGGCTCGAGGCGAAGGATATCGAATACAAGCCCGCCGCGTACCGGCGAGCGGCCGAAAATGTCGCCGAATACCCCGGATCGGTCGCGGCACTCGCCGCCGATGGCCCCGAGGCCGTCATGGAGATCGATCGTGTCGGCGAGGCCATCGCCGACAAGCTCGTTGAATACGTCGAGACAGGGAGTATCGAGGAACTCGAAGCCCTCCGTGGAGAGTTACCCGTCGAGATGGACGCCCTGACGGCCGTCGAGGGTGTCGGACCGAAGACGGTCGCGACGCTGTATCGCGAACTTGAGGTGCAGACGCTTGCCGATCTCGAACGCGTCGCACGGAACGGCGAGATCCGTGACCTGCGTGGGTTCGGACAAACATCCGAGCAGAACATTCTCGAGAATATCGCCTTTGCCCGCCAGTCGGATGCACGCGAACTGCTGGGCGACACACGGCCGGTCGCCGATGAACTCCTCGCGACGATGGAGGCTCACGACGCCGTCAAGGCGTGTGAACTCGCCGGATCAATCCGTCGGTGGCGGCCGACAGTTGGTGATATCGACGTACTCGTCGCGACGGCTGACGCCGCGGCCGTTGTCGAGGCATTCGTCGCCGAGGGCGACGAGCTCATCGAGGCTGGCGAGAGCAAAGCGTCGATCCGACTCGACGGCGTCCAGGCAGACCTCCGGGTCGTCACGCCGGAAGAGTACGGCGCCGCACTCCAGTATTTCACCGGAAGCAAGGAGCACAACGTACAGCTGCGCAACTACGCGCTTGAGCGTGATGTCTCACTGAACGAGTATGGTGCCTTCGAGCTGACCGACGCAGACGAGACCGGTCAGCGGATCGCCGGGGACACCGAGGCGTCGATGTACGAGGTGCTCGACCTCGCGTGGATCCCGCCAGAGCTCCGGGAGGGGACCGGCGAAATCGCCGCCGCCGAAGCGGGAGCACTTCCCGATCTCGTCCGGACGGACGACATCCGCGGGGATCTTCACGTCCACACGGACTGGTCGGATGGGACCGCCTCGATCAGGGAGATGGCGACCGCGGCGGCCGCCTTCGGTCACGAGTACATCGCCATCACCGACCACGCCGACGGACCAGGAGTCGTCGGCGAAATGGGGCTCTCGGCGGCGGAGTTACGTGAACAACACACCGCGGTCGAAGCCGTTGATGCCGAACTCGACATCGATTTACTCACCGGCGTCGAGACCAACATCGCCGCCGATGGGGGCGTCTCGATGGACGACGGCGTGCTCGCGGCGTGTGATGTTGTCGTCGCCTCGCCGCACAGCGGCCTGAGTGGCGATGGCACCGAGCGGCTCTGTACAGCGATCGAGCATCCGGCGGTCGATATCATCGGGCACCCGAGCGGCCGACTCCTCAACCAGCGCAGCGGGATCGAGTTCGACCCGACGGTCGTCGGTGAGGCCGCCGCGGCGGCCGGAACGGCGCTTGAGGTCAACAGCAATCCGCTTCGGCTGGACCTGTGGGGCGAAGCAATCAAGGCTGCGATCGATGCGGGAGCGGAGATCGTGATCGACACTGACGCCCACCGACCGAACTCCTTCGAACACATCGAATACGGGGTTCACACCGCTCGGCGCGGGTGGGCAGAGGCGGCTGATGTCAGAAACACCGACGGCGTCGAGTCCCTCCGGTCCTGACGTATGCAACTGCTCGTCGACCAGATGTGTGGGGGAATCGTCTCGTACCTGCGGATGTGCGGCCATGACGTCTGGTACGCGCTCGACCGGGATCTCGAAGCTGACACCGATATCCGTGCGTGCGCCGCCAGCGAGGGCCGGACCGTTGTGACCCGGGATCGGACGTTGGCGACAGCAGCGGCGCGGTCAATCCTACTCGAAGCGACCGACACAAACGACCAGCTGCGGGAGCTCGCCGAGGCGGGGGTCTCACTTGAACCGGCCGACCGGCCACCGCGGTGTGGCCGGTGTAACGGGCGCCTTGAGCGTGTTCCAGCAGAGACATCAACACCGACATACGCGCCGGCGGCCGACGAGACGGCCGTCTACCGGTGTCGGGACTGTGGACAGCACTTCTGGAAGGGCAGCCACTGGGAGCGCGTCGCGAAAACGCTTGAACAGGTACGAGCTACGGGAGAGCGCACCGACGCGTGATCACTCGCGGCGGTTGGCCTCCCAGTGCTCACAGGCCTCCATATCCTCAAGACGCTCGCCGTGGTACTGACAGTACGGCTCCATGCCAGAGACCCCATTTCGGTACTTGAAGTACCGACAGTTGCCGCAGTAGGTGTCCCCGACATCAGCCGATGGCGTCCGACGAGGACGAGTATCGTTCGATGGCTCCGGGGTGCGGATCTCCGAGTGGGCGACACCGCCGTCGCTCGTCGCACCGGCGGGGGTCTCACGGCGTGCTGTCGAACGCTGGCTCCGCGTACCGGTCTGGGTGTCGACGGATCCGTCGGGGGTCGAGCCAAGAAAGCCAACCCCACCGAGTCCACCGCCAGTGGTATTCGAATCATCGGACCTGCCACCGAGTGTGATCGTCGGTGATCGCAGGGTGAGTGAGACCGTCCCGCCGGGGTCGTTGCGCTGGCGGAGCGTGACGATCCCGGCAAATAGGCAGTAGGTGAGCACGAGGATGCCAAGCGCGTATACGCCCGACACCTGGGCGGTCAGTTGTCGGCCGTAGCCGGCCCAATGTTCGGGGTAGGCGTAGATGAACGTCGCCACCCCCAGCAGCGAGAGACTGGCCCCGATGGCGGCGGCGATCCGGAGGTGTGGCTTGGCTGGCAGTGCGACGACGATCCCACCGAGGACACCGGGGGCCGCCAGTCCAAAGAGGACGCCGGCGTAGAGTCGGGCCGAGATGGTCTGGGGACCGCCGGCGAACCCGGTGGTGACGACCGCCAGACCGGCGAGCGAGAGAAGAGTCCCGCTGGCCAGCAGCGTGGCCCCGGCGAACATCCGACGGCGCGTCGTCACCCCGCCGACCCCGCCGTCGTAGACGTCCTCAAGACTCGTCATGTTACACGTTCAGAAACGCAGGTACAAAACTGTGCGTCAGACGTGCGAGTGACAGGGTGGAGGCGGTGATGGCGGCCAACAAAAGACATATCGGCGTTGCACCCCGACATACGGTAGATAATCGAAAGCATGAACGAAGTCCAACTGGAGGTCGCGAAGGCCTACCCGAACGACTCGGGGCGGGGGATCGCGCGGCTCGATCCGGATACGCTGTTACACCTCAAGCTCAGCCCGGGCGACATCATCGAGATCGAGGGGGCCGAACGGACCGCGGCGAAGGTCTGGCGGGCGGACCGACAGGACTGGAATACCGATACGGTCCGCATCGACGGCTTCACCCGGCAGAACGCCGATGTCGGAATCGGCGAGCGGGTATCGATCACGAAGGCCGACGCGACGAAAGCCGACCGGCTGGTGCTCGCACCGCCGGAAGACGCGAGCGTCCAGTTTGGATCGGACGCTGCCGGGATGGTCAAACGGCAGATCCTCAAGCGGCCGGTCGTTGAGGGCGATATCGTCCCGGTCATGTCGAGTACGAACCACCCGTTCATGCGCTCGCCAGGACAGGCGATTCCGCTGATCGGCGTAGAGACCGAGCCAGAGGGTGTCGTGTTGATCACCGAAGACACCGATGTCGAGCTCCGCGAGGAGCCCATCGCAGGCTACGAGAAAACCGGCGGGGGGATCACCTACGAGGACATTGGGGGGCTCCAAAACGAGATCCAACGGGTCCGGGAGATGGTTGAGCTCCCGATGAAACACCCGCAGGTGTTCAAGAAACTCGGGATCGAGCCCCCACAGGGACTCTTGTTACACGGGCCACCGGGGACCGGCAAGACCCTCCTAGCGAAGGCCGTCGCCAACGAAACCTCGGCGAGTTTCTTCTCGATTGCCGGCCCGGAGATCATCTCGAAGTACTACGGCGAGTCCGAACAGCAACTCCGGGAGGTCTTCGAGGAAGCGACTGAGGAGGCCCCGTCAATCGTCTTTATTGACGAATTGGACTCCATTGCCCCCAAGCGCGAGGACGTGACCGGAGAGGTCGAACGACGCGTCGTCGCTCAGTTGCTGACGATGATGGACGGTCTTGAGTCCCGCGAGCAGGTGGTCGTGATCGCGGCGACCAACCGGGTTGACTCGGTCGATCCCGCCCTGCGCCGTCCCGGCCGGTTCGACCGCGAAATCGAGATTGGCGTGCCCAATGAGAGTGGTCGCAAGGAGATCCTCCAGATCCACACCCGCGGCATGCCGCTATCGGACGATGTTGACCTATCGTATCTCGCCGATGAGACCCACGGGTTCGTCGGGGCGGACATCGAGTCACTGACGAAGGAGGCGGCGATGAAGGCTCTGCGGCGGTACCTCCCCGAGATTGATCTCGATCAGGAGGACATCCCGCCGAGCTTGATCGACCGGATGATCGTCAAACGCGAGGACTTCAAGGGCGCCCTCGGCGAGGTCGAGCCCTCGGCAATGCGGGAGGTCCTCGTCGAATTGCCCAAGGTCACCTGGGAGGATGTCGGCGGGCTCGATGAGCCAAAGCGGAACATCAAGGAGTCCGTCGAGTGGCCGATGCGTGATCCCGAACGCTTCGAACGGATGGGGATCGAACCGCCGAAGGGCGTGTTGTTGTACGGGCCACCGGGGACCGGCAAGACCCTCATGGCCAAGGCCGTTGCCAACGAGACCAACGCCAACTTCATCTCCGTGCGCGGCCCGCAGTTGCTCTCGAAGTGGGTCGGCGAGTCCGAGAAAGCCATCCGACAGACCTTCCGGAAGGCCAAGCAGGTTGCCCCGACGGTGATCTTCTTCGATGAACTTGACTCACTTGCTCCCGGCCGGTCCCAGGAGACAGGGTCGAACGTCTCCGAACGGGTCGTCAACCAGCTGTTGACCGAACTCGACGGTCTCGAAGAGATGGAGGAGGTCATGGTCATCGGCGCGACCAACCGACCGGACATGATCGATCCGGCGTTGATCCGCTCGGGCCGATTCGACCGGCTGGTGATGGTCGGACAGCCCGACATCGACGGCCGCGAACAGATCTTCCGGATCCACACGGCCGATATGCCGATCGCACCGGACGTGAGTCTTCGCGAGCTCGCCGAACGGACCGAGGGATACGTCGGATCGGATCTCGAAACCATCGCCCGCGAGGCGGCGATCGAGGCCCTCCGGGACGATCCCGACACCGAGGCCGTCGAGATGCGGCACTTCCGGGCGGCCATCGAGTCGGTGCGCCCGACGATCACCGAAGAGTTGCTTGAGTACTACGAGGGAATCGAGCAGGAGTTCCACGGCGGAAGCGGCCGACCGCCAGGCGAGCGTCGCCAGAGTCGGATTGGGTTCCAGTAACGGCAACACGGCCGCAGAGAAGGTTGTAAACTTTTTCGAGCGATTTCAGGCAGTGATTACTCGTTCTCAAGTCGGTGTAAAACGTCGCAAAATCAGCGAACGCTCGGGGGGTTATATGCCCATCTGGGTCATACGTGTGAGTACACGCTGGTCCCCATGTCGAACCCATCCATGCACTCGGACGCCCCCACCGAAGAGCACGAACGAGTATCGTTAGCGACCCTCCGACAGCGCGCCGAACGGCCAATCAGGTTCGTCGGGTTCTGGCTCTCGGTCGCGCTGCCGTTTCTATACCTCCCGTTGCTTGCAACCGGGCTTAACACCGTCTCGCAGACGATTGCCTTTCTGGGGTTGCTCGCACTCAACGTCGTTGCGCTCGCCGTCGGCCACTCGTATCAACCGGAGTGACCGACCGGGAGACGATCAAGGAGCGCTCGTCGTTTGATCAGGGCAAACCCAACGACAATCGCGAGAAAGCCAACGAGCGTGAGCGCGTCGATAGTCTCGCCGAGAAGGAGCCAGCCGACAACCGCGGTCACGATCGGAGCGACATACGAAACGAGGTTGATCTCGACCGGGCCGAGTCGGTCAAGCAGCGCGAAGTAGATTAGAAAGCCGATCGCGCTGGCGACAATGGCGAGGTAGCCGATCGCAAGAAGGGCCTCAAGCGTCCACACGATGTCGGCCATGGACTCACCGATGAGTCGGCTGCAGGCATGCATGAGCACCGCCCCGCCGAGCATCGACCACGCCTCCATGGTCTCAACCGGAAGTCCCGCGTCGATGCGCTTTGTCACCACGCTCCCCGTCGCGAAGGCCGCCGTCGCAAGGAAGATCAGCCCGACACCGACGGAGGTCGGTGCAAGCAGGTTCGCGGGATCGGGGCGAGCGATCAACCCGACGCCGAAAAGGCCAGCAAGAATGCCGACAAGCCCGGGAAGCGCTAGCCGACTCTCGGGCAGGGCGATCCGGGCAAGTCCGGTCGTCAACACCGGCGAAAGCGAGACAATGACCGCCGCCGCCGCGCTGGTGGTGTGTTGCTCGCCGATGAACAACAGGGCGTGGTAGGCACCGATCATCAACACCGCACCGACTCCAACAACGGCCCACTGGTCGCGTCCGCGGGGAACGGGGTCATCGAGAACGTACCACGCGTAGGCGATCATCAATACACCGGCGATATCATACCGGAGTGCCGCGAACAATACCGGCGGAAAATACGAGAGACCAGCCTTGATCGCAACGAACGAGGCCCCCCAGGCCGCTGCCAGCGACAGGAACAACGCCGCATCGCGATATCCCGACACGGCCGGTGAGTTTTGGTGCGGATTGCTCAAGCGTTTCGATCCCGTTGGTTGACACCAGTCTTTATTTTCCCGCCCCGCCAACGATGCCCATGGCCGCTCATGGCCGGCCACCCCTCCGGGACCTGTTCGACGATGCACCGACCCCGCACATCGCCCATCCGCCACAGACCCACCGACGGGAGTTTTATGTGGCGACCGATGGGTCGTTCCGTGATCACGGCGACGGCGGGCTCGGGGCCGTAATCGAAACCTACGATGGACGGCAGGTGGCACGGCTGTCCCTGTCCGATCACGCCCCGGACAACAACGTCGCCGAGTACCGCGCGTTACACCTTGGCCTGGACGTGCTGGCCGAACGATCTCCGTCAGACGCCCGGGTCGGTATTCTTCTTGATCACGACGAGCTCGCGGCAAACGTCAACGTCACTGTCCTGGGACGGCGCCTCCCGGGTGCGGAGTTACCGCGTGAGTGTTCAATCCCCACAGCGGCCGAGCACCATTGGCGCGGAATTCTGGCACGGCTCGCCGGCTTCGGTGAGGTGCGGGCAGCGCGCATCGACGGCGATTACAATCCCGCACACCCGCTGGCGAACGCCCCGGAGCAGTACGCCCACGTCAACGAAACGGTCGACCGGTGTCCGCTCCCGTGGGCGACCCACGATGACACCCCTGCGGGTGTCCCGCCGCCCTCTCGGTCGACCGGCCGGCAACCACAGGCGAGCGACTGAGCTAGTCGTCCTGGGCCGTCACCGACGGCGGGTGCATCTCCTGGCTCGGATTGGAGTGGGGGTCAAACAGCTCGAGTGCCGTGTGGATTGTCGTCCAGTCATCGTTCTCGGCTGCCTCCCGGAGGCTATCGGTCGGCGCCGCCAGCAGCTTGTTGACGAGCGCGTCGGCCATCGACTCGATGACCTCCTGATGGGCTTCCGAGAGGTCACCGTTGGCTTCAAGCTGGGAGAACGCCTGCTGGAGTTCCTGTTGTTTGATCGCCTCGGCCCCCTCGTACATCGCCGCGATAACCTCATCGGCGCGCTTGCGCTTGAAGCGCGTCAGAAGGTGCTGGAGTTCCGAGTCGATGATCGATTCGACCCGCGTCGCTGCGGACTGGCGCTGTTCGCGGGTGCGGCTGGCGACGGCCTTGAGATCGTCAAGATCGTAGACGGTGACGCCGGCCTGCTCGGCGACGGCCGGCGCGACATCACGCGGTTGCGCGAGATCCATGAAGACGAGGGTATCGGTCGACGGGACGATGTCGGGGGTAATGACCGGATCGGTGCTGCCCGTTGCCGCGATCACGACATCCGCACCGGACAGCCGGGCGCCGAGGCGCTCAAGGGCGATGGTGTCGACCGGCTGAGAGACAGACGAGCGCATCACATCGGCGAGTTCGGTAGCATGCTCGGCCGTCCGGTTCGCGATCGTTAGTTGGTCGATACCGTGGGCGGCGAGCGACCGGGCAGCCAGCGCCCCCATCTCGCCGGCGCCGACAATCAACGCGTGCGCACTCGATAGTTCGAGTTCCTGGGTGGCAAGTTCGACACCGGCACTGCCGATGGAAGTGTGGCCCTCGTTGATCGCCGTCTCGGTACGGACACGTTCGCCGACGTGCAAGGCCTTTGGGAGCGCCTCCTCAAAGACGGGGCCAATACCTCCGGCCTCGCGGGCGTCGTGATAGGCGTCGCGCACCTGACCGAGGATCTGATCCTCACCGATCACGAGCGAGCGGAGTCCAGCAGCGACCGCCATGAGGTGTCGGAGACTCTCCTCGTGACGACGGTAGACGACCGCCCCCTCGCGCACCGAGGGAGCAATGTCGGCGAGGGCGTCTCGACCGGTCTCTGGGTCCTCGGTGACGACATAGGCCTCCGACCGGTTGCACGTCTGTAGCGCGAAGGCCTCGGAGACATCCGGACGACGGAGTAGCGATGAGACCCGATCTTGCTGGGAGTCCGCACGCGCAGCGGTCAGCTCGTCAACCGTCGCACGAGCGTGCGAGACGCTAACTCCCGTGATAATCCCCCATTCAGTAGCCGTCATCCGTGAGATAGCATTGCGTGATGGTCGGTGCGCATCCTTCAACGGTGCGATTGAGGCGAGTTGGTAGTCCACCGGCACCGGGACACGACCACACACGGGTCAGCCGGTACCCCATGGACACGTGGCGGGTTTGGTGGTATCACACGGGGGCGGACCTAAAGGTTGGGGATAGGTGTCATAGACTGACGCGATCGGGCACCGACGTGGCTGTAGTTGTGAGCCGGTACCGCCCCTCGGCATCGCGCGTCGCCAGATCGCGCTGGCGTAACTCGAAGAGGAGTGTCCAGACGTGCTGGGTCGGCGTCTCAAGGGTGTCGGCGAGCGTTTCGGGGGTTGCGGCCGTCTCAAGAAGCCGCTCAAGGACCGTCTCGGCCGCCGACGGTGGACAGGTCGCCGCGCGGACGGCCGCCTGGGCGCGTTCACGCTCGGCAGGCGACAACGCCGAGGGAACCGGTGGGGCTGCGCTAGAAGCGCTCGATACGGAGCGCGTTGGCGATTCGGTCGACGTCGTCAGGTCAGGCGTCGGAGCGTCATCGGAATCGGAGGGGCTGAGCGCTTCTGGCCAGGGATCAAACGCGGACGAAAAATCAACATCAGGGAGCGAATCAGCCCCGTCGGACGCCGCCGAGGACGGGGACGCCTCCACGGTGTCGGGGGTCTCAAGCGCCGACTCAAGGACCGACCCAAGCGAGTCGGATACCGCGGTCGAGGCCGTCGACTCCTCTGTGGACGGAGACTCAAGAGCGTCGAGTCGCGTCGCTAGCGTCTCGACGGCCGTCTCGATTGTCTCGATACGATCGGCGAGTTCATCGTCGGACGTGGCTGTCACCGCCGTCCCGTCACCAACCGCCGCAGCGAGCTGTTCGGCGGCATCCGAGACGGTCTTCGCCTGGGCGAGTTCCCGTTCGAGTTCGTCGATCCGGCGCTCCTTGCGCTCAAGTTCGGCTTCGAGCTCCTCGATGCGGTCCTGTCGGCGTTCCTGCCGGTCGGAGATGTCCTCAAGTTCCGCAAGCAGGCCCTCGCTGACGGATTTTAGCTCGGGGCGTTCGAAGTCCTCAAGCCCGGGCGTCGCGCCGGCATCGAAGGTGCGCTTGCGACGGAACTGGACGCGGCGGATCTCCGCGTCAGTCCAGTCGGTCTGGAGAAACGCCTCGCCGTCGTCAAGATCGGTAATCGCCTCGGCGTGAGCGTCACCGATGACACGTCCAGCGACGCGAGTATCGTTGTCCCAGGTCAGCCGGTGCCAGACCAGCCAGTTGGCCTGGGTGATGAAGTCCTTTTTTACGTCAGCGGGACGCTGGCTCACCCCGAGAAGCCCAAGGCCGTGTTTGCGTCCACGCTTGCCGATCTTGATCAACATCCGACCGGTATCGTCGAGACCACCTCCCTCGGGGATGTACTCGTGGATCTCCTCGACGACCAGTAGAAACGGCTTTTTGAGCTTCTTCTCCTTGGCAAAGAGGTGTCGGGCGGTCTCGCGCACCAGCTGGTCGGCCGCCGACCGGTCCAGGTACCCGGAGATATCGAGGATGATCGGGACGTTCTCTTCGAGCGCCAGACTCGCGAGCTTCTCGGCGTGTTCGGGCGAGACGACGATGTCACACTCCTCGTCAGCACCGGCGTGAAGGATCTCGTAAGTCTCCTTGAGACCGTAGTACTCGCCGTCGGCGTCGAGGATGAAACACGGAAAGTTGTTCGCCAGCAGGTCCTCAAGGACGACCGAGGCGGTGTTGCTCTTGCCCGCGCCGGACTTACCGGTAATGAACCCCCGCCCGGTCAGAAGCTCGACGACCGGGAGCGTCACGGGCGTCCCGGCGGTCGTCTCGTCGGCCGCCGGCGGTCCGGCACTGCGCTCCCCGACGGTGATCGTCTCGGTATCGGTCTTGGTCATGACCGTGTGGAGGGGTGCCGGTGGCAAAAATCACACTCCGACGTCAGACGTCCGACAGACGCTCGCGAGGGACCGGCAGCCTTTAGGCCGATTCTACCGCGGATCCAGATAGAGTCATGTCCGAGACCGTACTCGTCGTCGGTGGGGGCGGGCGAGAGCACGCCATCACACGGGCGGTTGCCGCGAGCGAGCACGATCCGACGGTGTACGCCTGTGCCGGCAACCGAAACCCCGGCATCGAGGCACTCGCGACGGAGGTCGAATTGCTCGATACGACCGATCCCGACGCCGTTCGATCGTACGCGGAGTCGATCGACGCGACGCTGGCGGTGGTCGGGCCGGAGACGCCTCTGGAGGCGGGGGTCGTCGACGCGCTCGATGAGGCGGGGATCTACGCCTTCGGCCCACCGGAAGCAGCCGCCCGGATCGAGACGGACAAGGCCTTTCAGCGGGAGTTCATGGCCGAACACGACATCCCGGGCCGGCCGGCGTTCGCCGTCTTCGAGGATGTCGATGACGCCTGCGCGTACATCGACGACACCGAGGGGGACCTCGCGATCAAACCGACGGGACTGACCGGGGGAAAGGGCGTCCGCGTGACGGGCGATCAGATCAGCAAGGCCGAGGCCAAGTCCTACATCCGTGAGAGCGACTACGACCGGTTCGTCCTTGAGGAGCGGCTGGTCGGCGAGGAGTTCACCGTTCAGGCGTTCGTGGCGAACGGCGAGGTGCGCGTTACGCCGGCGGTCCAGGACCACAAGCGCGCCTATGAGGGCGACGAAGGGCCGAACACCGGCGGCATGGGCTCGTACAGTGCGGCCGAGTATACCCTGCCGTTCATGACCGAGGCGGAGTACGAGGCTGCCGTCGAGATTCTTGAGGCGACCGTTGAGCACCTCCCGTCGTATCGGGGGATTCTCTATGGACAGTTCATGTTGACCGCCGACGGTCCGAAGGTCGTCGAGTTCAACGCCCGCTTTGGCGATCCCGAGGCGATGAACACGCTGCCGGTGCTCGAAACGGATTTCCTCGACGTGTTGGTGGCCGCCCGCGAGGGGGAGTCACTCCCCGAGCTCACCTTCAGCGAGCAGGCCACCGTCTGTCGGTACGCGGTGCCTGATGGGTACCCGACAGAGCCACAGGCCGGCGCCGCAGTAACGATCGACGACGAGGCCGCCGCCCCGGCAGCGTTGTTCTATGCGAGTGTCGACGCGCGCGAGGATGGCATCTATACCACGACCTCCCGGTCGTTCGCGGTCGTCGGACGGGCGCAGACGATCACCGAGGCCGAGACCATTGTCTCTGAGGCCTTTGAGCGGACCGGCACCGACGGGCTCCGCGTGCGCTCGGACATCGGCACGGAAGCGCTTGTGCAGTCACGGATTGATCACATGAGAACGCTCCGCGAGGAGTGATCGCCGGCAGTTAGGATCATGTACTCCCGGACGCAAGCGTCCGGTGTGAGCGAGGAGTCTCGTCACGAGCGCCTCGAACGACACGCGACACCTGGCCGGCGGAACGCGCTATGGCACTGGCCAGCGAGCCGGTCACCGCTCCGGGTGGTCGTGCAGTATCTCGTCATCGTGCTCTGTCGGATTCTCCCGAGTCTACGCGCGAAGAACTGGCTGTATCGCCAGCTCGGGATGACGGTCGGCTCGGGCGCCGCCTGGGGGCTTGAGGCGACGCCAGACGTGTTCTGGCCGGAACGGATCACCGTCGGCGCCGACGCCATCATCGGGTACGACGCCACGATTCTCTGTCATGAGTATCTTCAACACGAGTATCGAGTCGGCGAGACGATCATCGGCGAACGCGCAACAGTCGGGGCCGGAGCCATCGTACTCCCAGGGGTAGAGATCGGCGACGGTGCGACCGTCGCCGCGAACTCGCTGGTCGTTGCCGATGTCCCGCCAGGGACGACGGTCGCCGGCGTACCGGCAACACCGACAGAGGGGCGCGTCGGCGAGGCATGAACGGCGAGGAAAGCGATAAGCCGTCGGTCGACACACGGGAGAGCATGGACGAAGTCGTCGGGTCGGATCGGCGGCTGCCGACACGCGAGCGACTCCCGCGGTGGGCGACCCCGGTACCTGCGGTTATCGAACGGATCGGCTACCGGTTCGTGTGGGTGGTTGTGGCGATCAATCTGCTCGGAACCGCCTTTGGCTTCTGGTACTACCGGTACCAACTCGCGGCGACACCAGTAGTCATGTGGCCGCTGATACCGGATAGTCCGACGGCGACACTTCTGATCGCCGCCGCTCTCGCCGCGTGGGCGATCGGTCACCATAGCGAGTACCTGGCGGTGCTGGCGTTTTTCGGGAACTTCATTTTCGGCGTGTGGACACCCTGGGTGTTGCTTGTCGGCTGGGAGGCCTCAATCGCACAGGCCGGGCTCGCGTTGCACGCCTTTCTGTTCGTGAGTCACCTCGGGATGGTCGTCCAGGCGATGGTGCTCCACCGGATCGCGGCGTTTAGGCTGCGGGCCATCGCCGTCGCAGCCGCAGTGTATGGCGGGAATCTCCTCGTCGATTACTTCCTGCCGGTCGTCGGGCCGACCGATCCGAGCGGGCTGTTTCCGATTCGACCACACTATACCTGGCTCCCGGTCGCCGGCGACACAGTTGTTGGTGGGGGCGCAACGGCATATCAACTGGCGGCGGCCGGCGCCGTCGGCGCACTCGTCGGCGCGCTCATGCTTGCCGCCGGCACGCGGATCGTGCGATTGCGACGGGGGCACTCGTCGCCGACCCGAAACGCAAAGCGCGAGGCGTGCGAGTGATCCACCGTGTGTACGATCGTCCTCGCGTGGAAGGCTTTCGACAATGCCCCCGTGTGTCTCGCGATGAATCGCGACGAGGCACCCGATCGCACCTACCGACCGCCGTCGGCGTGGGATCGACCGATCCCGATTGTCGCACCGCGGGACATCGACGCTGGTGGGACCTGGCTCGGCTACAACGCCGCCGGAGTGACAGTCGCCGTGACCAACCGCTGGCAGACCGCGCCCGACGGCGACCGATCACGCGGACAGTTGGTCCTTGACGCGCTCGCGGAGCGTTCGGCAGAAGCAGCCGTCGAACGGATCCAGGCGGCGACAGCACATACCGCCTATGCGCCGTTTCATCTCGTCTGTGCGGATCGCGATCACGCAGCGGTAGTCATCCACGAGGGGCCGACCGGAGGGACTCGGACCCGCTCGCTCACGCCGGGCATACATGTCATCGTTAACGTCGGGACCGCCGACCGGTGGATTGAGCCGACCGACCGGCCGGCACAGGGGCGCCAACAGGCCCGACAGGCCCAGCGGTTGACCGATGTTCTCACGCCGAGTCTTGAGGAGACCGCCGCGGAGTGGCTCAGACGCGCAGGCGATTGTCTGAGCGATCACGAATACGGCCGGTGTCTCCACGGGGCGGAGATCGCAACGCGATCGTCCTCACTGCTCCGCGTTGGGGGCATGAGCCGGTGGCGGTTCGCAGCCGGGCCGCCGTGTCGCACGCCGTATGCGACCGTCGCGGAAACGGTTGGCTGACCGTGGATCAGTACTCCTCGGGATCGAGTTCGAGGACCAGATCCCCGTGTTTGAACGCGCGGACGAGGCCGTCGCTCTCTGAGAGGACGATGGCGGTCGCCTCGGTGTCCTGGGTGATGGCTCCGGCGGCCATGTGCCGGGCACCGAGTCCCTTCGGGATATCGACATCCTCGGCGGCCGGTTCGAGATAGCGATATGCGGAGACAATCTTTCCGGCATCGCTGACGACAAAGGCACCGTCGAGTCGCGAGAACTCCTTGAGCATGACCGTCACGATAGGGTCTCCGACGTGAACGTGGCTCTTCTCGAAGGGGTTGTACGAGAGCGGGCGGGACTTGTTCATGACCTGTCCGGAGTCACCAACGACAAACAGGGCCCCAACAGGCTCGCCTTTCTGCCCCTTCTTGCCGAGTTCGATGGCCAGTTCAAGGACATCGCGGATGACCCCCGGCTCGGCACGCGAGTTCGAGAAGAGGTCGTAGATACCAGAGCGGTCGCTTTCGGTGGCCCGGACTCGGGTGACGGTATCGAGGTCGTCACCGAACATCGAGACGACACACAGGAGTTCGTCGCCCTCGGAGACCAGGCCGTCCCGAAGGGCGGCATCGACACCGAACTGGATCTGATCAACGGTATCGGTGAACGCGAGCGGGAGCTCGACGAACGTGTCGGCCGCAACGTCGTTTTCGACCGCCACGACGATCACCGGGGACGCCGCCGCCGCAAACCGTTCGTAGTAGGACGCCGGCGGGGAGAACAGAAGGATGCCGTCGATATCTGCGGACAGATCGGCAAACAACTCGGTCACGGTCGCGTCCGGCATTGTACGAATCGTCCGAACGGGATAGCATAAAACCTGTTGGCCGATTTGGGCTGCAAGAGGCTCAGTGAGGGCGTGAGGGCGGCAGCAGCGAGCGGGACGGGTCGTAGAGAACCACTGGTCGTCCGATCCCAACGCTCAATGAGGAACGCAGCGTAGGGCGCGGGACACCGATCGGCTGAGGGCTTTCGGAATGATGGTCACCACTCGCCCTAGATCAGCCGCATTGAGTCGCCGGGATCGTCACCGATGATGTCCGCCAATCCGCAGACGGTGATTGCGTCCGTTTACCCTTGCGCTCGGACTGCGTTCTCGATGCCCTTCTTGGCCGGCTGATCGTCTGTGAGTACAACTACACTTGTTGTCGAGCGGTCTCTGACGTACTGAATGGCTAGCCCTGCAAGAATTGCGTCCGTCTTTTCAACCTCGTGCTCGGCCTGGTCGGTTTCGCTCGCGATGGTCCGTCTGGCGATATCGCTTGCTGCGACAGCGTCCCCATCAGTCGGTGAGGGTGCGTCGATGATTTCAGCCCAGCCCTCCTCAAGTGCCGTCCGGACACGGTCCGTCTCTGGGCCACCGAGTTCACCGATCACACGTCGTGGAAGTTTGCAGACGACGCCAGCGTGTTGGACTGCGGTTCGGAATCGGTGGTACTGTGGATTCGATGGCCGACCGATCGCGTAGAAGATATTCGCGTCGACGAGGACGTCCTGGTCAGCCGATAATGGCGTGTCTCGACCCATCCGACGGACTCACCTATCGGGATCCGACGAGTCCGTCGGGGCGTCAGCCATCTCGTCGAGATCGGGGAGGTCCATCTCGTCGTGTACATCCGGGAATAGGTACTCGAAGAATGGGTCGTGCTCCCGGCCGACGGCCAGCACGGGTTTGAGCGCGTAGATGATCATCATCGCTTCCGTCTCGCGAACGTCGATGTCGCTGGCGACCATCCGCTGGGTGGTCGTTCCCGCGAAGTGGAGCCCGGCGCCGCGCAACGCGGCGATGAGCTTCCCGAGGCCGTACCGGTCCACGAAGTACTCGATGTCCTCATCGACCTCTTGAAGCGCGAGGGCGTGGAGGACGGTTGGCGTGATGATGATCGGGACGTACTGCTCGACGATAATGATCGGGTCGGCGGTCAGCTGCTGGGGACGCGTCGAGTCGTCGCGGTCGACGAGGCCGAGGTTGACCAGCCGATCGACGTACTCGTAGGTAGTCGATTTCGAGACATCAAGCGCCTCCATGATTTCGGGAGGAGCGACCGGGCCCCAGTAGCAGATGTAGACGTAGACGCGGGCCAGTGCTGGGCGGTTGAGCAGTTCCACGACTGTTTCGAGTCGGGGTGCGTTCTCGGCCAGCGTCTCCGGTTCGAGCGTGTCTTCATTTAGTACGTCGATAGGCGGTGGGTTCAGCGTGCCGATTCCACCATCCGGACGAATATGATCGCGATCAGGAGTCACAGCAGTTAGTTCGAAGTCTGTGAACTTCATACTGCTGGTGTGGCGAGTGAGACACTACTGGGCGGATTTATTGAAATCCTATTCTTCAGACAAATTCTCGGCTGAAACAGCCAGTTGACGAGAGCTGCGAACTGATCAGAAAATATCACCTTTTAACTTGTGCAGGCTAAGTCCCCGTCCTCAAAGAGCGGTAACGAAAACGGAGTTGTCGTTCGCACATCAGAAATCTTTGATTCTGAGGACGCAGTCGGGCGGGGATACAGCGCTGTCTCGGGAGTACTTGCATACTGTACCGTGGATGTACCATAGTGCCAGTTGAAGACTGGAATTGTGATGGCAGCCAGTCATCGTCTCGGCGTAGCACCCGACAAGAACGGCGGTCGAGACAACTCATGTCATCACCACCGAGGAGGAGTGGGACAGCCGAATCCACGTCCTCAGAATCACGGAGCGATTCTGATGTGCGAACGAGATCTTTGATCTCGTTAACGCCTCTGGAGACTGCGCTCCCTGCGCGAATGGGCGGCACAAGCCGACCGTCCGTGAAAACGCCGTCGCGGAACCGGGAAGCCCCACCCACAGCGAGCGCGTCAACCCGAGTAGGGAGGGGTAGTTCACACATCCATCACGGTACGGCGGGACACCGCGGGGTGTCCGAGGGGTGATCAGACCCGCGATTTTGGCAGCAGCGATTCG
>Ga0207714_1000194_pt1 | contig 40826 bp, 24 predicted proteins | sample PonA232FremontCA_2_FD_187270 | JGI IMG/M metagenome (GOLD analysis project Ga0207714, IMG submission 187270) | Marine sediment microbial community from Fremont, CA, USA - Pond A23 Sediment 2 (SPAdes) | ecosystem: Environmental > Aquatic > Marine > Unclassified | place: USA: Fremont, California...
TTTAAACAATTTTTTCCACTTGTAACACTATTTAAGTTAAACATATATTTATTATGTAATTTAACCTTTGATTTTTATAAAGCTTTTTGCTTAAACAATTAATTTTTATTTATTACTAATAAATGCAAAATCACATACCGGTTCTCCATGATGATCAGTAATTACTTTTACTTTTATATGAACATCTAAAAATTCACCATTCTTTTTTATATATTTTTTATCTAACTCATAGCTGTTTATCTCTTTATCTCTTAACTTTTCTAGATACTTAATGTTCTTTTTATTATCTTTTTCTCTGGTGATATCAAAATGAGTCATATTTTTTAACTCTTTTTCAGAATAGCCTAACATTTCACTAAGCTTATTATTCACTTCTAATATCTTTCCTTTGAAATCAGCTATCATAATAGCCATCGGGAATTCTTCAAACACAAATTCTTTTTTGTTTTTGATTATGCTTAGTTTTTTCTTTAAATTTTCCTCTTTAGTTTTCTTTTTCATTTGATACATTTTTTTATCAGAGTTTCTAATTATTTTATTAATATTTTGATTATCTGATGTTTTTATTTCAAAACCAATTGATATACTAAAATTAATATCTTCAATATTTATATTTTTAATTTTTTCTTGAATTCTATCTTTAATATTAGAAATATCTGTTCTTTTTACTTCAGGTAAAACGACTGCAAATTCATCTCCACCTATTCTAGAAACGATATCCTCTTCTCTAACAGATGAGTAAATCACTTTTGCTGTTTTCTTGATATATTTATCTCCAATATTATGACCATAAAGATCATTTATCTGCTTTAAATTATCAATATCAGCTGTGATAATCCCTATCGGTAATTTTCTTGACCTGTCTAGCCTTGCAATAGTATCTTCAAAATATCTCCGGTTATATAACCCAGTTAGCTGATCATGAAAAGACAAATATTTAATCTTTTTTTCTTCTTCTTTTCTCTCAGTAATATCATTATAGATTACATATGCTCCTATTAATTCTCCCTCTTCAATAACAGGAATTCTCTTTATTAAACATTCAATAGAATTACCTTCATTATCATATCTAGTATCTTCTCTTATTACAGTGACCCCATTTAGCAACTTATTTGTCATGTCTTTGTTAGCAAAATCTTTTTTAGCTTTCTTGAAAACTTTTTTTAAATTCTTTCCTCCAATTTCACTTTTTTCAAACCCAAATTTTTCCCTAAAAGCATGATTTATATCAATTACACAGAAATTTTTATCTAACATTACTATAGGATCTTCTGTTTTTTCATATAGTGCATTGAACCATTTATTCCGGAATTTATTTGTACTTTTATTATTTTTGGAGTCGGTAGTTTCCAAAGTGATCACCCTTAATAACCAATAATTTTGTATATGAAACATACATTTAAATTTAACAATACAAATAATAACACTGTAATATTTTTATTTTTTTAATATCAGAAAATAAGTTAAATATAAATTTTTAAATATGTCATTCAACCGATCAAAAATTGATATTTTTTTATATACTTCTAATAATTGTTTATAATCTTCAACTATAACATTGCCTAACAATTTAACAAATAAAATATCGTTTAGTTTATATAATAATTTATAATCTGCTCGTATTTCTAATTGATATTAGTTTGAAATATAAACATTCTTTATATTTCTTCGATAAAAGCAAAAATATATGCCGGATCATTTTTATAATCTTTAATAACTTTTGATTTTAACTTTACATCAATACATTCACCATTCTTCTTAATGTATTTCTTTTTAATCATATATTCTTCTATCTCCTCATTTCTGATTTTTCGTAGATATTTTTTATTCAACTCTTTGTCTTCTTCTTTGGTGATTTCAAAGAAGTTCTTCTGTTTTAATTCTTCCTTGTCATAACCTAACAATTCACAAAATTCACTATTTACTTCTATAATTTCACCATTTAAAGCTGCAAAACATAAACTTATTGGCAATTCTTCAAAAACAATTCTTTCCTTGTTTTTTAATATACTTAGATCTCTTCTTAAATCATTCTCTTGTTTTTCCTTTTTCTTTTTATACATAATATTATCAGATCTCTTAATTATATCCTCTAGATCTTCTTCATAAGATTCTTTTACTGCCAGTCCAATCGAAACATCAAACTCAAAACTTTTTATATCAATATTATTAATGTGGCTTTTTATCCTATTGACTATTTGGTTTAAATCTTCTTTATTCATTTCTGGCAAGATAACTGTGAACTCATCCCCACCTATCCTAGAAACAATGTCCGCTTCTCTCACTGAAGTATTAATAACTTTTGCTGTTTCTTTTATATATTCATCTCCAACACTATGTCCATAAAGATCATTGATCTGTTTTAAATTATCAATATCAGCGGTTATAACACCAACTGGTAATTTTCTTGAGCGTTCTAACCTTGCAATTGTATCTTCAAAATATCTTCGATTATATAACCCGGTTAGCTGATCATGAAATGACAAATATTTAATCTTTTCTTCTTCTTTTTTTCTTTCTGTAATATCTCTGATAAAAGCATTAAAGATCGGCTTTTCCAATTCATCAATATATGTAGTACTTACCTCTACAAATATACTGTTGCCATTTTTGGTTTTAAAGGTTGTTTCAAAATAATCGCTACCTGTATTCATAATTTTTTTAATATGATTTTTGGTTTCTTCTTCCGTTTCTTCGATATCAATATCGAAGACTTTCATTTTTAACAATTCTTTCCTATTATATCCAACCATTTCAAGCAAAGATTCATTAACTTTCAAAAATTCTCCTTGAAGATTAATTATAAAAAAACCATCATTTGTGGTTTCTAATATCTTTTCATATTTATTTTTGATTCTTTCTACTTCATCTTCTTTTAATTTTCTTTTAGTTATATTTTCATGAGCTACTACTACTTTATAAGGCCCTTCTCCTTTAAAGGGAGTAACTATCATTTTGAACCATTTTCTTTGTTCAGGAGAATGACAGGGGTATTCTAAAGTGAATATATTCCTGACCCCATCCATTACTTCTTTAATCCCTTGATAAGCTGTTGGTGCTTCTCTAGCACTCTTGCCTTCTGCATTTTTACAAACTTGCAAGTAGTTTACTCCTATATCGGATTTATCGAATGAAGAATTATTTTCTTTTATAAATTTTTTCCAGGCCTGATTAGTATATCTAATTATTCCTTCATTATCTAATACTGCTATATTGGCTGAAAGTGAATCAAGAGAAGTCTGAGTCATTTCTTTTTGCTGAACCAGTTTTTGTTCAACTTCTTTCCTTCTGGTAATGTCCCTTGCTATACTTAAAATAGCCTTTTTACCTTCATATTTTATAATATTAGAGTTAACCTCTACCGGAAAAATATCTCCACTCTTTTTTTGGTGATATGCTTCAAAAGTCAACTTGCCTTTTCGCTCTAACTTATTTATACTATCATTTTTCTGCTTGCTGTCATGAAACTCTGCCCCATCTATCTCGTCTGGTGACATCCTTAATAATTCTTCTTTTGTATAGCCTAATCTTTGACAGGCTATTTGGTTTACTTCAACAAAATTTCCTAAACCTTCAGCTTTGTTATTTTTAAATTCATGAATAAATAAAGAATCATTCATATTATTAAGTATTTGCTTATAATTGTTTTTTATCTTTTTAATATCTTTTATTCGTTCATTTAAAAGTATATTCAAGTAATTGTTATTCATTTGATTTTCTATGACATTTTTTAATTCTTTTAATAATTCCTTTTCTATATTACTAAACTTTCTTTGTTTATCATCCAAAACACAAAACGTACCAAAAATATCTCCATCTGGAGTATGAATTGGTAATCCAAGATAGGAAATAAGTCCATATTCCAATTCTGGATTGTCAATCCAGTTTTTATTTTTAAGACTATTATTAACTTCTAATAGCTCATCCTGATTTATAACTTTCTCACAATAATGTCCTGCTAATTTGAATATCTCATTTTCCTCTAAAGGATTATCTTCAGATTGATTTGTTTTCATTATTTTAATATCAGGATGTTCTGCTTTAGTAATTAAAGCAACCTTGATATCCATAATATCCGCAACAATATTAACTATTCTCTGCCAATCTTTTTCTACTAATAAAAGTAGTTCTTTTTTATCATATGTATTTTCAATACTTTTTTCCATAGTTAATCACCTTTTTTGTAATTGATATTTATAAATTGATGCTAAAATTATGTTTTTTATTTAATAAACTATTCTCTCTAAAGGTTGTTTTTTTGGTTTCTAAAAAAGCTTTTACTATTTCTGGAGAAAATTGTGTGCCTGAATTATTTTGTAATTCAGCTAAAGCTTCACTTATCTCCAATGAGTCACGATAAGATCTTTTTGAAGTCATAGCATCCCAGGCATCTGCCACAGCTAATATCTGAGATATTTTAGGTATTGCATCTCCAGCAAGCCCTTCAGGATAACCAGTCCCATCCCATCGTTCATGATGGTATAATATATATTCAGCAATCTCACTTAACTCTTCAGATTTTTTTAAGGTTTGATATCCCCATTTAGCATGGTTTTTAATTATTTCATATTCTTTTTTTGTTAATTTACCCTTTTTATTTAAAATATGTTGGGGTATAATAATTTTCCCAATGTCATGTAACAAGCCCGCCCAATAAATTTTCTTTCTCTGGTCTTTGGATAGATCCATTTTTCTAGCAATCTTTAAGGATATCTTAGCAACATTTTCATTATGTCCTTTAGTATAGTAATCATATATTTCTAGTAAATTAGTAAAAGAGTTAATTACTTCATTAGTAAATTCTTGTTGAAGAATATTATATCTTTTCAAAGTTAAATAAGAAGAAGTCAGTCTTTCTAAAGACCCTAATAGTCTTTTAGAAGTATTATCAAATTTGGCATCGCTTTTCGCATTAATACCTAGAGATATTCTACCTATCTCTTCTTTATTTCTGTATAAATTAATTAACATTGTATTTTTAGTATTTTTTAGTAAATTGTAAAATCTATTATAAGTTTTAGCCTGTGTTTTTTTCTTATCTAGCATTTTATAATTTTTACATTCTTTTATGTAAAACTCTCTTTGGCTCTTTAAATAACTGCTTTTTATTTCTATTTCTTTTAATAAATCCAAATCATATCCTACTGAATTTACTATTTCAATTTGTCCATCTGATTTAAGATAAATCATACCATGATCAGCTGCAGAAATAATATCTATAGCTTTCCTTAAAACAACTGACAAAAAATCTTTTACACTCATATCTACATCAATCTTTGATATTAACTCTATAATATTTTCAAGATTATTAGTTAATCTATCTAGTTCCTGATATGAACTTTCAAGCTCTTCATTCATAGCCCTTATTTCTTCGTTATTAGCCTCCAGCATTTCATTTTTCTCCTGTAAACTGTTTTTGGCTTCTAATAATTTCTTTTCATCTTCTTTTCTTTCAGTAATATCTCTTACTATAGATAGTAAATAAGATTTACCATCTTGGGTATAATAATTCATATTTATCTCTACTGGTATAATTCTTCCATATTTAGTAATATGTTTTGATTCATACATAATGTTTTTTTGTTGGCTTATATTATTTAAAAGTTCATGGTGGTAATGTTCGATTATATCATTTGTAGCAATATCAGTTGGTTTCATATCTAATAATTCTTCTTTTGAATAACCTAACATCTCTGTTGCCTGTTTATTTACTTTTAAGAATTTACCAAATTCATTATTGGAATCTAATTCATGCAAATATACTGCATCACTTATTTGGTTAAATAAAAATTCATATTCGTTCCTTTTTTCTTTGATTTGTTTTTGCAATTTGCTCTTCTTTTTTTTATATTCGTTTATATTTTTTAGCCAAGTTTTTATTTCATATTCTACTTTTTTGTTTTCTATAAAACCTGCCGGTTCAATATAATAAGGATTTTCCTGTAATTTTTTTTCCCATATTATATATTCATGTAATTCAATAATTGATCTGATGATTTTTTTATCAAATTTATGTATATTATATCTACATAGCGCTATTACCGGGTAATTATCAAAGATTTCATCATTTAATTTTACTTCATATTTTATTAATTCTTTATCACCATTTTCGAAATTTAAAACCCAACTCAATTCACCTGTAATACTTAAACCTGTATATCCTTCATTTTTAGCTTCACTAGAAATTCTTTTTATTTTATTTATCATTCTGTCTGCTTTAAAATTATCACTTAAAGAATAAGTTTCTTCTTTAGTTAAAAACTGTAACTGTTTAGTATTAATATACTTTTTAAAATTTTCAACTTCATTTTCTAATTTATTTTTTAATAATTCAGTATTTGTATCGCCTTTTATATATAGACATTTTTCCCCTCTTTTTAAACTACTTTTTATAAAAGAAACCAAGGGAAGTATAGTATCTTTCTCGTGTTCGTATAACAAAACGGAATGATCACCGATATTTAATCTGTCCATATTATTTATTTCAAAATGATTATTAGACAAAATGATCACTCCCATCTTCAACTTTATAATTTCTCAACACGATTTCTCCCCAAGTTTTTTGCTACATAAAGAGCATCATCAACTCTTTTTATAAAATCGTCAATGTCTTCTTTGTTTATATATTCAGTTACACCAAAACTACAGGTGATTGCTTCATCTACTGAATTAAAATTATTAACTTCAATTTTTTCTTTTAATCTTTTTGCTAAATTAGCAGCTTCTTTCACATTTGTTTCTGGGAGAAGAATAATAAATTCATCACCACCATATCTAGCAAATATATCAGATTCGCGAATAATCTCATTTACTAGTTCAGTTATATTAAATAAAACTTCATCTCCAACATAATGACCATATTCATCATTTATCTCCTTAAAATTATCCACATCAAACATAATCATAGATAATTTTTTATTATATCTTTGTGAGCGATAAAGTTCATTTTCTAGTTCATTCATAAATTTAGTTCGATTGTTTATTCCTAACATTATATCTGTTTCAGACAGTTCTGTTATTCTATCAATCTTTTTATTTAGTTTTTCAATAACTTTATTATATGTCTTATTAATGATAACTCTAAATATATAAACTAATATTATTATTATTAAAATTATTCCTATTATTATTTTAGTTAATAAACTTTGCAACTCTTTATTCAACCTGTCTTTTGTTATAGAAACTTTCAAAAAATATTTAGTATCCAAAAGTTTTCTATGTTCAAATACTTTTTTATGGTCATCTTTGATATTATTATTTATATCTTTTTCTAATACTATATTATAATTTATATTCTGTTTATATAAATCAGCTAATAGACTATTCATCTGAAAAGCGACGATGTCTTGTCCAATCTTATCATCATGATGCATTATGGGTGAATTAACAACGATTATATTATCCTTCATGATCAACTCTACAGTTGTTTCTGATCTATCTGTTCGATATTTTTTTAAATTAACAGAATCTATTTTTTCACATTCAAATTCTGCTATTTTTTCATTATCAGAGACTCTTAAAGCTTTTATTATATTATCTAAGACTTTAGTTCCATCGATATATTTTGTTTCTGTATAATCTCTTATTTCCTGTAGGCCAATTTTATTATTTCTATAAAGTATTAATTTGTTTTTTATCATTGTTCTACTTGAGAGACTTTCAGTACCTTCAATACATCTGTCTAAAAAATTTTCTATATTAATTTCAGTTATAGAAACTGTGTTTTTAAAATTTTCTATTGCAGCTTGTTCTAACTCACTTCTTAACGGATTAAAGACCCCAAAATAAAATAAGAAAACTAAAATCACTAATATTATTATGATTGTTAATGTCAACAAATTAAATAATTTTTTCATTTTTTAACGACTCCTGATTATTTTCTGCTAAATTTAATTAATTAGTTTTATATTTTAAATTTCAATACTTTTAATTTCTTCAAGTTCATTATTTTGTAAAATATTATTTGTTTCAATTATTATTATTAATTCATCATTTAAATTTGCAATTCCTTCAATATAGTTCGAATCAATTTTTTTAGTTATATCGGGAGTTTCAGATATTTCCTTTTGGTTTAAATCACTTATCTCAATAACCTCTTTGACCATTAAGCCCAAAAGTTTATTTTCTACCGATATGATTATTATTTTACTTTCATCTAAATCTCTATTTAGATTTAATTTCTTACTTAAATTAATAATAGGAATTATCTGGTCTCTTAAATCAATAACCCCTTCTATAAAAGAGGGCGAATCAGGTATAAATGTTAAATTATCTATTGAAATTATCTCCCGACTATCCATTACATCAATACCATATTTTTGCTTTCCAAGTGAAAATATAACATACTGATTATTTATACCTTTTTTAGGCATTTTTAACCTCCTCAGATTTATCACTTTTATCAAAGAGTATTTCTTCTATGTTAATAATTACTATCAAACTATCTTTCGAAGTAAAAACACCTCTTATATATTCATCTTCTAAACTGCGATCACCCTCAGTTGTTTTTTCAATATCATCACTATTAATGGATACTACCTCTCTGACCTCATCTATATATAACCCAACCATAATTCCTTGAATATTAATGATAATAATCTTATTATATTTTTCATTATCTGCATTTTGGGGCAAACCCAATTTTTCTTTTAAGTCTATTACCGGAGTAACTTTACCTCTTATATTTATAACCCCCATTACATGTTTTTGTGTATTTGGTACATTAGTTATTTTAGGAGGTTTTATAATTTCCTTTGCTTTTTCTAATAATAAACCATATAATTCATTTTCTAATTTAAATGTAAGAAACTGATTCTTAGTTTCAGTATTTTTTTCTTTTTTATCTAAATAAATACTATCTGTCTTAGTCATAAAGATTCCTCCTTTAGGCTATATCACGAACATCTAATATTAAGGCAACTTCCCCATCACCAATAATTGTAGCACCACTTATATTATGCACATTACCTAGATATTCACTCAGTGACTTAATTACGATCTCTTGTTGGTAAAGCAGATCATCTACTATAAGTCCTACTTCTTTACCACTAGATTTTACTATAACTACAGACATTTCCTCTTTATCAGTATAACTATCATCGCCTACTTCAATATTTAAACTTCTTCGACTATCAATTAAAGGAATAGTTTGATCTCTTAATACAATCACATCATTACTTTTTACCTGTTTAATCTCTTTAGATTTGATAATCAGAGTTTCACTTATTGAATTTAGAGGTATTGCAAATACTTCGTGATCAATTTTTACCATAAGAGCATCTTGAATAGCTAAAGTTAAAGGCAGTGATATAACAAATTTTGTTCCTACTCCCTTTTCAGATTTAATATGAATATTACCATCTAGACTTTCTATAGTTCTTTTTACAACATCCATCCCTACTCCACGACCAGAAACGTTTGAAACTTCTTCGTTTGTACTTAAACCCGGTTCAAAGACCAGCTGTAACTTTTTCTCCCGGTCCATTTCCTCTAACTCCGTTTGAGTTACTATTTCTTTTTCCAAAGCTTTTTTGGTCAATTTATCTAATTCGATACCTGCCCCATCATCTTCTATATCTATAATTATTTCACTGCCTTTTTGATATGCTTTTAATGTTACTTTTCCTGACTTATCTTTACCATTTTTATATCTGACTTCTGGTTTTTCAATACCATGATCGACAGCATTTCTAAGTAGATGAGTTAAAGGATCTCCTAATTCATCGATGATAGAACGATCTAATTCCGTTTCTTTACCCTCCATAATAAAATCGATTTCTTTTTGGCTATCTTTTGATAAGTCTCTTACCATTCGAGGAAAACGATTGAACATAACTCCAATCGGCTCCATTCTAATCTTCATAACTGTATGATGTAAATCCATAGTCACACGATCAAGTTGAGGTAATACATCTTTAAAACCATCTGACTCTATATTTAATGCCTCTAATCTAGTCTTGTTAATTAAAAGCTCTCCAATCATGTTCATCAAATTATCTAATTTACCAATATCCACCCGAACTGAAGAAGAAATTTCAAACTTTGAAGAAACATTGTTGTTATTTTTTTGTTTTTCTTTATTGTCTTCATTTTGCTCTGCTTCTAATTTCATTCTATCGATTCCAACTTCTGTTACATCAGATATACTTTTTAATTCTTTAACTATTTTTTCCTGATCTTGTTTAGATACTAAAATAATCCTAACTAAATTTTCTTGCAATTTAACTTCTTCAACATTTTCAATATCAGGTTCTGACTTAAAGACATAACCCAGTTCTGAAGCTTCTTTTAAGACCATAGAAGCTCTAACCTGTTTAAATTGTGTTTCCTTATTAAGCCTCACATTTACAGCATATACTGTATCAAAATCTTTTTTGTTTTCTTTGACTGTGTAAATCTCTTCATCATCTAGGGTTAAATAATTCCAGCTTTCTGTTTCTTTATCTTTTGTTTTTGCTATCATTTCATTAGTTTCGTTATTTAATACAGTTTCAAGCTTTTCAAGATAATCTTTTAATTCTATTTCATCATTCCCATTTTCTTTAATCTGTTTTACAGTTTCTTCTATGTAATCAATCCCTGCGAAAAGTAAATCTATAATTTCTGTATTTACCTTTAATTTGTTATTCCTAATTAAGTCCATCAGATTTTCTAATTTGTGAGTCAGTTCAGTTAAATTATCAAATTGCATCGTTGCTGACATTCCTTTTAATGAATGAGCAGCCCTAAACATGGAATTCACCATTTCTGTATCATCAGGCTTATTTTCTAGTTTTAAAATATTGTCATTTAGAACCATAATATATTCTTCTGATTCTGCAAAAAACATATCTAAATATTCATTATTATCGACCAATTTTAAATCCTCCTCACAAATACCAAGTAAATTAAACAAAATTAAAACCTAAGTATAATAAATATTCAAAATAATTTTGTAAACATGTTAATTAAAAAAGGGACTCTAAACGAGCCCCTTTATTTAGTCTTATAAGTTAAATTGATCAACAGTATCTGAAAGCTTTTGTGCCATAGCTGCTAAGTCTTCGGAAGCATCTACTATCTCTTCTGTTGAAGCACTTTGTTCCTCGCTTGAGGCTGCTACTTCTTCAGCATTACTGGAAGCTTGTTCACTAACAGAAGCGATCTCATCTACCGATTTTTTAACCTGATCACTTTTATCAGTCATCTCATCAGCGGCTTCAGTTATTTCTTCAATTAGCCCCCGTAAACTTACTGCTGCTTCATCTATTTCTGTAAATGAATTTTCGGTGGTTTTTATTGCTTCTACACCATCTTCAACAGCATTTTCAGCTTGATCCATTTGTTCTATAGTATCTTGTACACCGTCTTGTATATCATTAATTAATCCGGCTATTTGTTCAGTAGCATCGGAAGATTCTTCAGCTAATTCTCTAATTTCATCAGCAACCACACTAAAGCCTCTACCGGCTTCTCCTGCTCTTGCTGCCTCGATGGCTGCATTTAAAGCAAGTAAATTAGTCTGGGCAGAGATACCATTTATTAATTCTACTATATCCCCTATTTTTCTTGAAAGGTCACCTAAATCATCTATTCTTTTTGATACTTTACTTGATTTGTTTTTGACTTCTTTAACCTGATTAATGGAATTATTGATCGATTCATTTCCATCTTTAATATTTTTCATCACATTTTCGGCTTTATCATCCATAACTTCAGATTTATCACCAACATTATCGATTCTTTCACCTAATCTTTCAACATTACCTTTGGTTTCTTCAATTTGTGCAGTTTGTTCTTCTGCTCCTGAAGCTACTTCCTGTATAGCAGTGCCAACTTGTTCTGCTGAAGCAGATATTTCTTCACTAGAAGCTGAAAGTTCCTCACTGGATGAAGACAGATTAGATGCAATTTCAGCAACTTCATTAACCATCTCACTTAAATTCTTTTTCATTTTATTTAAAGAATTGGCCAATACTCCAATTTCATCCTTTTTATTTACATTTATATTTTCAATAGCTAAGTTTCCATTTGAAATTTCATTCGCAAATCCTACTGCTTTAGTAATTGGATTAGTAATATTTTTTGAGAAGAAGTATGCTACTATAATAATAATAATTGCAATAATAGCAGCAATCCATAAAATAGTAGTTTGTAAATTGTCGGATGTTGCAAAGGCCTCACTTCTATCTACTTCTGCAACAAATGCCCAATCTAAACCTTCAATATTTAACTTATGGTAAGAACTTAATACTTCTACTCCCCGATAATCTTCTATTATTTGATGGTCTCCATTACCATTTAGAGCTTCTTGGGTTGCAACTGTATCTATCTTTCGGTCTAAAATAGTAGCTTCATTTGAAAATCTTGAATTTGAACGCATTAACTTATCTGAACCAACTAAATATGTTTCACCGCTTTCTCCCAAACCTGCTCGTTCATTCATTATCTCATTTATTGCTTTATCAGAGATTTGTAATGCTAATACTCCCATTACTCTACCGTCACTATGCTTTATTGGTGAAGATACAAATATTGCGGGGGCGTCTGAAGGTTCATAATATGCATAATCAACTACCGAAGTTTCATTTTTACCCAGCTGAAAAGCTTCAGCTAAATTACTGTCGCTATAAGAACCATTAACTAAATTGGTATTAAAATCATCTTCTTTAGCTACTGAATATATGATATCCCCCTGTAAATTTATTATGAACATATCATAATATCCATATTCTTCAGTATATCTTTCCAAATATGTATCGTATTTACTAATGACCTGATTATATTCAGGGCTATTGACTCCCTCTTCTTTATAGACAGAATTCAACTCGGACATCGTATTTTTGACATTAAGAGATTCACTTAATACAGTAACATCAGCCATTCTTTCGTCAAAAAAACTTCTAATCTGATTTGATTTTATTTCTTCGACAGCTTTCAGTTTTGCAAAATATTCTTCTCTAAATCCTTCTTGTGCATTATTTAAACTTAAAAATGCAACTGTAATTAAAGGAATCAAACCAATAATTAAAAATATACCTATTAATTTAAATGATAGACTAAATCCTTCTGTTTCAATGTTATTCTCATCTTTTTTAAATATCATAATTATACCTCCATTTATATTTAAGAGTTTAGTTAAAAATTTTTAGAGTATTTAAAATATATTAGTAAAATTACACCCCCAATTTATAATATTTTTTCATTTGTAAATTTAATGATAATAGAGATTTGCTTATTATCAACTTTAATTTTATGAATATAATAAAATAAATATAGTTAATTTCTGTAAATTCAAGTTATATAACTTGAATTAATTATTTAACAATATCGGCATTAATAATATTCGGCTTTTTAATAAATTAATTAAATAATATACAAATACCTTAGATTAATTTAAGTCTATCTTATACATTAATACTCCAATATACTTAAATATTATACTATTCAAAACATTTATTTACATTTTTTTGTTATATTGTATATAATAATCAAAAAAATGACTTAAAAATTACTTTCTTACTCAAGTATATGATTTTCTTTTGAAATATTTTAAATAAATCTATAAGTGTAGTTACTACTTCAACAAGCATCTCTTCGTGTTGCACAATCATCCGCAAAGTGGAATATTTTATAACTTCTTTTGACCAGTATCTTATCCATCTGATGTAGATAGATATTAGCTAAAAGCGTCGAAATGAAGCCTCTCTGAGATATACGATCAGCGAATGATTGTTTATCCCGGCCGTCATAAATCCACTGTCTTCCGTGACTTGATAATATTTAAGACCCAACCATCAGTAATCTCTTCCCTAATAAACTTAATTAAGAGTTCATGGTCCATATTATAAAAGTATCCTTTGATATCTTTATCTACTACCCAATTATAGCCCTGTTCTATATAGTCTTCAACGTGATTTACTGCATCTATTTGTGACCGACCTGGTCTAAACCATATGAACAGTCACAAAATATCTCTTCATATATTGGCTCTATTATTTCTTTAACTAAAGCCTGAGCAATTTTATCCTTTCCTAAGAGACTTCCACTGCCGTTACTTATTAGTATATCTACCCTCAACACCTTAATGTCACTATCATTTTGTGATTGGCTGGATACTCAAAAAAAGATGCAAATACATTTGATGCAGACGTAATAACCTGTTATTTTACCTCTGTTGCCTTTTTTGATGATCTATAACCTATCCTAACCACAACTTAAACCACACCATCATAGGAAGATTAACTATTAGCTAACTTTGAATAACCAACTCTTAAACTCATAATTTTCGGTTTGGTCTTCAACTTCCAAAAAAGATTAAACCATTAAAGGATCTAATCCATAACTTTTAATTAGATGTATAAACATACTAACCTATGTCTTGTTAGCTTTTTCTGCTACAGTCTCCTGATAATTTAATTCTCTTTATCACTAAATGAGATCCTTATTATATTATTATCAATAATCTTAACTTAGTTATTCATTTAATATTGTACCTTTAGTATTTTTATAAATTTTTAATATGGATCTTAAATTTAAAATATTTGTAGACATAAAAATCCCCTAACCTTCAATAAAAAGGTCAACGGACTTTGGTTATGTATTTATACTTAAATGCTTTCTGTCAGAAAAATGGGTATATAAAATTATTACAGTTATTGTCTACATGCTACTTTTATTTATATATCAATAAAAGAATATTTTCTTCTATGTTTTAACCCAAATAATATTAAGGAGTTTGGATGTTGAAAATCTTTTCATAACAATTATTTCCAATTTCAATTTAAAATAATTCTTAACTACTTACTTCATAAACAATAGACAGTCTTATTTTAAACTCATAAATTTTTATTTTTCAATAGCCAACTAAAATATATTGTTAAATATAGATATCAGTACTTTTCTCTTTAAAAGTATCTAATAAAAATCTAATTACTCAATATAAAAAAGAAAGGCTGAAGTCAATTAAGACCTCAGCTTTACGGAATTATATATTATCTGTTCATCTTTAAATAAGGAAGATAAGCATTATTTAAGGTATTTCTTTTATATTTAATACATCTATCATAACTGCTAAAAATTTTAATAAATTCTTAAACTACCATTTTATTAAAAAATTTATACCTAATAGATTAATTACCTTATTGAAAAATTAAATTATACTTACAACAATTACTTTCCCGATTATTGTAACAATATACCCTAGAAAATTATTTTATATAATTTTTCTATTTAACATACTCTTCATGGATAATCTGGAAGTTTTCAAATGCCTGATCTATATCACCAGTTCTAATAAAAGAATTTATGGTGTCATCCATAGCAGTAACAAATCCTTTTGGAGCTGCAGAACCATGAACAATGGAAGGGGTTAAAATATCATTTGCAAAATCTTCCATTGAATCAGTTAAATATGGGTCGTATTTACTTTTATCTGCATCTATGCGGGCAGGAATTGAACCTTTAATTGGATTAAATATATCCTGACCTTCTTTAGAGGCAATTAACTTCAACCATTTTTTTGCATTTTTTGGATTTGGAGCATCCTTTGGTAGGCCAAAAGTATCAGTTATAAATACAAAAGAACCTTCGGTTCCTGGAACTGCCATCCAGCCAAATTCTTCACCAGGTGTCCAACCTAATGTTTTTAAGTAACCTTCAGCCCAATCACCCATAATATTAAATCCTGCTTTGCCATCATGCATTAACTTAGTCGCATCATCCCAAGTAAGAGAAGAGTGATCTTCATTTACATACTTCATAATATCTTTAAAGTGAACAAACGCCTCTCTAATAGCTGGATCATTAGCAGCTGTTTCTTCTTTCCAGAGCCCATTATACCTACTAGGTCCTAAAGTAGCTACTAATAATGTTTCAAAAACTTGACTAGCAGGCCACTTATTAGTATCCCCTAATGAAAGTGGAACTACTCCAGCTTTATCCAAGATATTTAAAGCTGTTTTAAAACTTGCTAAATCTGTTGGAGGATCAATATTATTTTTTTCAAGTATTTCTTTATTATAGAACATAGCATTTGAACGGTGCACATTAACAGGAACAGAATAATATTCACCTTTATAAGCAGTCATTTCTAAAATCTGTTGATTAAATTTGTCTTTTAAACCCCATTCTTCTAGCAGACCAGTAATCGGTTCCATTTTACTAGCTTCTATATATGTCTCTACTAATTCTTCTCCCCCATAAATCTTGATTTCAACATATGTATCAATTAATTCTGCACCACCATGAATTTGGAAAGAATCTGGAGGATTTCCAGCAACCATTCTGGTTTTTAATACTCTCTTGGCATTAAAACCTGCACCACCAGCAACTGTAGAATTAATAACTTCAATATCAGGATATTCTACATTAAAAAGTTCAATTAAAGCATTTAGAGCTTCTTCTTCTCCTCCAGCAGTCCACCAACTAAAGATTTCTACTTCCCCTTTTTGAGCCATAGCTGAAAAAGTGAAGACAAAAAGCAAAGAAAACATTACAAACAGACTAAATCCTTTACTCTTTTTAAATAACATTTCTTGTCCTCCTTATTTTTACATTACATTTCTTCAAATCTAATAGTTTTTTATAATTATTAAATTATTTAAACTGCTTCTCTTCTATTTAACACATCTATCATAACTGCCAAAATTATAATGAATCCTTTAACTATCATTTGATAAAAAGTATTTATTCCCAATAGACTCATTCCATTATTGATAACTCCAATTATAATCGCACCAATTACTGTCCCAGTTATTGTACCAATGCCTCCCATAAAACTAGTACCACCAATAATAACCGAAGCTATTGCATCTAACTCAAAACCAGTACCCAGATTGGGAGAAGCCCCATTTAATCTTGAAGCTAATAAAATACCAGAGGCGGCACTCAAAACACCCGTTATTACGAAAACCATAGTTTTGGTTCTCATTATATTTATACCAGAAAGCCAGGCTACTTTTTCATTTCCACCAATAGCATATAATTTGCGCCCAAATTTTGTTTTGCGTAAAGTATATACACCACCTAGAATAATAACTGAAAATATCGCTACTGGAATAGGTATCCCTTTATATCCAATAAATATTAAAAATCCAGCTACAAAACCTACTGTTGATAAGACTATTTTACCGGTTAATTTTGCTTTATTTTTAACTCTTTTTCCATCTTTTATTTCTACACTACCTTTAATTGAAGCAAAAATCCCTAAAACCAAAACAACTACCAATATAATTAAAGAGAATATTTTAGGTATATAACCACTACCGATACTTGCAAAAGTCATATTTCTAACAGGTACAGAGACGCCCTGTGTTAAAACCAAGCCCATTCCTCTAGCAATGGTCATGACTCCAAGTGTTATGATAAATGGATGAATATCAAATTTAGCACTCATAAATCCATTGAAAAATCCAAAAACACCACCAACAGCTACTAGAGTTACTATAATCGCTAACCACATAGATAAACCAGACTGCATCAATAATGTAACAACAACAGCTGCCAATCCTACTATAGAACCAACAGATAGATCAATACCTGCAAGTAAAATAACCATTGTCATACCAACAGCTATAATGCCATTTATAGTGACCTGACGCACTAAATTAGTTAAATTTCTAGGACTTAAAAATGACGAGGATAGAAAACTTAAACCAATTATTAAAAAAATCAGAGCTACAAATGTACCATTACTTTTTATAAATTTTTTCAAATTTATTCAACTCCTTTACTTATTGCCAGTAGCATATTTCATTATAGTTTCCTGATCTGCTTCTTCATGCTCTAAAACTGCAGTTTTTTTACCTTCTGATATGACCAAAATTCTATCACTCATACCCATAATTTCTGGCAAATCAGAAGATATCATTATCACTGTTACTCCCCGTTCAACAAGTTGATTCATTAAACGATAGACCTCTGTTTTTGCCCCAACATCTATTCCTCTTGTTGGTTCATCAAGTATTAAAACATTTGATTCTGTAATCAACCATTTACCAATTACAACTTTTTGCTGATTTCCACCACTTAGTTTTTCAACATTAACATCAAGATTAGGTGTTTTAATATTTAATTCATTGACATATTTTTCAGCAATATTTCTTTCAGCGAGATAATCCATGACAAAATTTGAACTGAATTTTTCTATAGATGGTAAAGTCATATTAATGACTAAATCTTTATCAAGCAAAAGACCCAGCTCTTTTCTATCTTCAGTAATTAAAGCAATTCCATTTTTTATAGCATCCGCTGGAGATTCTATTTTAAGTTCTCTATCGTCATAAAATATTTTTCCCTGTCTTTTTTTGCCATAAACTCCAAAAATAGCGTTGACCAACTCTGTTCTACCTGCTCCCATCAAACCAGAAATACCTAATATTTCTCCTTTATATGCTTTAAAAGAAACATCCTCTACTAAATACTTTTCAGGATTAAAAGGATCAGGTATGGTAATATTTTTAACTTCAAGGGTTTTCTCTTTACGTTCAAAGCTTTTTTTAGGAAAAAGATCAGCAATATCTCTACCAACCATTCTGTTTATTATCTCTTCTATAGTCACATTCTTAATTTGTATTTTATCTCCAATTGTTGCACCATCTCTTAAAACAACCACTGAATCAGCTATTTCTTCAATCTCTTCCATTTTGTGAGATATATATATCATAGAAACTTCACTTGCTTTGAGATCATTTATAACTGTAAATAACTCTTTTATCTCCGAATCAGTTAAAGCAGATGTAGGCTCATCGAAAACCAATATCCTCGTATCTAAAGAAAGAGCTTTAGCAATTTCTACCATCTGCTGTTTACCTACAGTTAAATCTCCAAGGTCAATTCTGGGATCAATATCCATATTTAAACGCGTTAACACTTTTGCTGCTTCATGATAAATTTCATTCCACTTAATTCCACCAAATTTATTTAGGGGCTGTCTATCTAAAAATATATTTTCAGCTACAGATAGATCCGGTAATAGATTTAATTCCTGGTGGATAATTCCTATACCTGCTTCTTCAGCTTCTCTGGTGTTTTCAAAACGGACAATTTCGTCATCCAAATATATATCTCCTTCATAAGTAGGATAAGGCCAGACTCCACTTAAAACATTCATTAAAGTTGATTTCCCGGCTCCATTTTCTCCAACTAATGCAATTATTTCTGCCTTTTCCAACTTGAAATTAACATGATCTAGAGCCCTTACTCCAGGAAAATCTTTAATAATGTTATTCATTTCTAGAATTTCTTCAGCCATCTATTTTTCCTCCTCCAAAATTAAATATCTATGAAACAGTCCCACCAGAAATAACAAATAAAATTAAGTTCAATTATTATCAAATTTTTTCCAAGAGTTATTTAATCTTCTTCATAAATATCTACTACATCATGGTACCCATCAGCCACAACTGTATCCCTTATATTTTCCTTATCTACTACTACTATTTCTGTTACTACTGTGGGTATATTCTTATTTCCATTATTTACGAAACGATCAATTTCTACTATATCTTTAATTTCTCTATCTGGATTCTTAGCAATAGCAACCGCTACTTCTGCAGCTGTATAAGCTAAAGGCTTAACTTTTTTAAATATTTCTATTGACTGTTTCCCCTGCGCAATATATCTTATATTTACTAAATCAGCATCAGAGCCTGCCACAAAAACTTTATCAGTATCTGCCATACCCTCAGCTTCTAACGCTCTTACTGCACCAGATGCAAGCCCACTATTATTTGCAATTACTGCATCGACCTGATTATCATATTTAGTAAGAGCATTTTCCGTTGTTGCCATAGCTAGATCAGGAGACCAACCTTCATGACTTTGATCTACTACTAATTCTAATCCATCATATTCTTTAACTATATCCAAAACTCCCTGAGAAAAAGCATTGGCATTTGAATCTCCAGGCTGACCTCTTAATAAGACAACATTACCTTTTACTTCTCCTCTATTTTCTCTAAACCACTCAACCATAGCCTCACCCTGCATTACCCCCACTGCCCAACTGTCCTGGGTAATAAATAAATCTACATCACTATTCGTAATTAAAGAATCATAGTTAATAATAGCTACTCCAGAATCATGGGCCATTTTTACCATATTACTAGCTGTGCCGGTATTAACAGGCTGCAAAACTATAACATCAGCACCCTGAGTTAACATATTTTCAAATTTAGCTAGCTGTGAATTTTCATTATTATTAGCAGAGTCAAAAATTACTTCGTCGGCCCCCACTTCCTCCGCTTTCTCTATAAATGAATCTCTATCTTTTATATATCTTTCTTCCTGCATAGTTTTTAGTAGAAATCCAACTTTAATCACTCCATCATCAGCATGACCACCTTCACCACCTAATAGATTGCTTAACCATCCACCATTATCTTGAGCAAAAACGGACATTGACATTGAGGAAACAAGTAATAAAATTACCAACAAAATACTTAATTTCTTCATTAATATACCTCCTAAAAGTTTTCTCAATGTGAATCAATATTAGCTTATAAACAATTATAATCCACAAAGAGTTGTCTGATTTGTCTAAATTGTATAAAAAATTCTGAAAACAAGCCATGGAATATTTTTTTAAATCCTTGAATATTTTTGCTATTAGTAAATTTAAACTAAAAACCCCCTTATGATAAACAGATATTTATTATATAATCTGTCCATCATAAGGGGATAATCTCATGATTATAAATTTTAATATATATATTAAAAAAGATTAATATTATCTCGATAAGTTGTCGGGGAAGCTCCGACCAATTTTTTAAACCAAGAGCTAAAATAATAGGCATCATTAAAACCAAGTTTATCTGCTATTTGATAAATTTTGTAATCAGTAGTTTTTAATAATTCTTTTGCTTTATTTAATTTAATCATATTTAAATAGTCACTAAAACTTTCACCTGTCTTTTCATGAAATAAATTGCTTAAATGACCTATGCTTAAATTAAAACTTTTTGCCATCTCACTTAACGTAATTCCATCCTGATAGTTTTTGGCGATATATTTTTTCATTTCATTTATCATATCCTCATTTCTATCACCAGGAACAAAAGCTATTAGACCATGTAATCTAAGCATAAATTCTTTGAGCATATTTTCTATTTCTTCTAAATTTTCATGATTAACACTTTTCATTTTATCCTGATCAATTATTTTCATTAAATCTTTAGCTCCATAATCTAGTTCTTTAATTACCCTAAAGCTTTCTAATATTAGATTATTTAAAATAACATATAATTTTTCTCTATTTAATGTCGTCTCTCTAATCTCTTTCATAATCTTATTAACCGTTTTTAAGATATCTTCTTTACTACCTCTTTTTAAAACTGCATCCAGCTGAACTCTATTTAAAATCAAAGATTGCCTCTTAAAAAAATTATCATCAACCAACCAATTATAGATATTATCTAATTTATTATCATTAATATAATTTGAAATTTCTCCTCTTAGGCCGGCCAGCTTTTCTTTATCATTTTTTTCATTTATTAAATCATCACGAGCTCTATTTACAACTTCAAGTAATTTTTTTGAACGAAATGGTTTTAAAAGGTAATCATTAACACCAAAACGTATTGATTTTTGAGCATATTCAAATTCAGCATAACCGGAAATAACTATTACCTTTAGATGCTCACTGAATTTTTTCGATTTCTCTATTAAATTCATACCATTTAATTTTGGCATTTGAATATCAGTAACTAATAAATTAATTCCTTCTTTTTCAATTATTTTTAATGCTTCACTACCATCTGTTGCAGAAAAAACTCGATATCCATTTCCTTTCCAGTCAGTATTATTAATTAATTTATCTCGAATTGGCTTTTCATCATCAACAACCAGTAATTTATAAGGCAAATTAATTACCTCCTCTACGATCAATTCTAATTGTAACTATTGTCTTTTCTCCAAACTCACTTTCTATCTTGATTCCTGAAGCACCGCCATACATTAGCTTTAAGCGCTGGTCTACATTACACAGTCCAAAATAATTTTTTTGATCATTTATTTTAATCTTACCGGCAAGTATATTATTTATTTCCTTAACTTTCTCTTTCTTTATCCCAACTCCATTATCAATAACTTGAAAATATATGTTCTTATCTTTATAATAACCTTTAATGATTATTAACCCTTTCTTTTCTGAAGGAAGTATACCATGATAAATTGCATTTTCTACAATCGGTTGTAAAATCAATTTAGGAATATGTTTATCCATAATTTTTAGATCTTCTATATCCACGATATATTTATATTCTTCACCATGCCTGTACTGCTGTATAAACAGATAATTTTTAACATGTTTTATTTCATTTCGAATTAAAACCATTTCTTTACCATAACTTAAACTTAACCTGAAAAATTTACCAAGGGCTTCAACCATATGTGCACCCTCTTCTATTTTATTGTTTTCTAAAAGTCCAATTATTAAATCAAGAGTATTATAGATAAAGTGAGGTTTAATTTGATTATTAAGACTCTCCATTTCAAATTTTCTTAATAATTTCTGTTCTTTAACATTTTGTTCGAGTAATTTGTTTATTCTTCTTATCATTTTATTAAAACTTTTTCCCAGTTGTGCAATTTCATCTTTCCCGCTGACATCAATCTTTACTGAAAGATCATTTTCTGATGCTTTATAACTCAGTTCTTGCAATTTTCTGATTGGCTCTGATAAAGAATTAGAAAGATATAGGGCAAGTAAAATAATAATAACTAAAATAACAATTGTTAAATAAATCGTGATTTCTTTCAGATAATTTAGCTCTGCCTTCACCTCTCTAGCAGATGCCATACTTATAATATTCCAGCCAGTTAGTTCAGAAAATGTAGAGGTTAATAAATACTCTTTATTATTGTAATCGATCTCTCTATTTTCAAAACCTCCCCTGTAAAAAATACTCTGTGTACCAATTTTATCTTCTTGAGGATGAAATATTATTCTGCCATTTTTATCTGCTATGAAAAAATAACTCTTATCACTGAGCTGGAAAGCTGTTAAGTTTTTCAGTACATCAATGTCTATATCAGCACTAATTAAAACATTTTCTTCAGCAATATTTGTGTAATAAGGTTTTAGTAAAGTAATTACTTCTTTTTGTAAATAGTTTTTATGAGGAGGTGTAAAATAAATGTCTTCAAGATTATTTGGAAATGGTATATTATCAAAGTTATCTATATCAATATTATATAATCCATAACTACTTATTCTGCGGCCATCCTGAAAAGTAATAGCTATATCTTCTAGGCCAGGTTTCATCTGTTTTAAATTTTCAAAATCTTCCCAGATTCTAAAAATATATTTTCTATTATTACTAAAATCATTTGCTTGAGTTAACTTTATAAATTGATTGATATAAAAATCCTGTTCTCTATTTAAAAATCTTTGTATATCCATTATATAATCTTCTAAATCTCTTTCCATACGGTTTATCATCTCAATTGAATAAGCTGAAATTCTATCATTTAGAGCTCCACTATAAATATTATATGATAAAAATGAAAAAATAAGCATAGGTAGAAGTCCTATAAGCAAAAAAGAAATGATAAGCTTAGTTCTTATTGTATGTATCTCTATACCATTTGCTATATATTTAAATAGTTTATTAAACATAAGAGTACCACCTTATTTTACCCTCCAGGGCAGATGTTTTTTTAAAAGTTCTTCTAAATTTTCTTCTTTTGCTATTTCTAAACTAGTTTCTATAAATTCTTCGGGTTCAATACCATATTTTAGATAATTATACATGCTCTCAAGCCCTTTCGAACCCATTGCAGCCATATCTTGACCCACTAAATATTGTATCAATCCTCTTTGCTGTAACAATAATGCATCATAAAATATATCTATTCCAACAGCAACTCCACCCGACTCTGCCCAGCTTTGGAAATTAGGCAGTGCTTCTGCCGGTACATAAAAAGGCCAACCTCCGACAAAAAATATTATATCTATATACGAATTGTTTTCAAGATATTCTTCCAATAATATAACAGATAGGTTTACACTATCCTGATTTTCTATAACATCTATAACATTTATATTTGTATTTTCTATTTGATCTTTAAAACCTGCAAGCCTGAGATCGAGATTAACTGCCCCTTTAACACCAGTCATTATCATAGTGTTGAGTTTTTTATCAGAATTATTATAATCCACTTCTCTTTTTTTAAGAACATCTAATAAACCTTCTGCTGTAGCCTGACCAGCTTTATAATTATCAATTCCGATATGAAATATTCTAATACTATCTGGGGCATCAGCATCAAATGTTGCAACTGCGATACCTCGCTCTACTGCTTTATTAATTACATTAATATAATTTTCTGTATTATTAACACTAACAACCATTCCATCTACTTTTCTTTCAATTAAACTTTCAATGATTTCAATTTGTTCTTCTTCATTATAAACAAATGGTGAAACCCATTCTAAATTCACGTCCAGTTCAAGAGCTTTTTTTTGAGCATTTTGAAAGGCATCAAGAAAAATAGGATTATCTAGAGACCTAGGTACATACGCAATAGTCATTTTATCTTTTGCATTTCCCTGGTTTTTCTGAACCTGTACTTGAGAAAAAACCATTTTTGGTATTAAGAAAATTAGCAATATTATAAATATTATAATTAAATAATTATTTTTTTTCATTATCTAACACATCACTTTCCTTATAACACACATATATATGCAAATTTTGTATAAATCTTAGTTAAAATAACCTAAATCAATTCTTAATCTTATCTACTATTATATAGTTATTTAGTCAAGTTATCAACTCTGTCCAGTCAGGAAATGAACTTCTACTGTACAACACTATACCTTAAAAATCCATATATAAGGCCAGTTAATTCAAATCATAAACAACTATTTTTTTGATTAAAATTTTTTTAAACTGCATTTATCCTTCCGTTTTTAGTTTACTTTTGGCTACTCATAATTCAGATTAACTTTACTTTTATTCTATTCTGAGTGTATCTTTAGCAAATGATATTATGTACCCATTATTATATTTTTAACGTTGACATGAAGGTCATCCCTTAAGCACTCACTAACAACACAATATTGTCTATTATTGGCATTCATGTACATACTTTTCTTTAAGTTTTTCTGAATAAGTTTTTATTTTTTTTATTATAATTACGATTAAATATTTAATTTACTAACTCTATTTAAACAGTATAGAAATCTTTAAAACTAATAAAATATTACTAAAGTAGAAATTTGTTTTTTTATTAATCTCTAATCAAGAGTAAATCAGCAATATATGAATATATCTTAACTTTAACAAGATAAGAAGCTCTTACAAGCCAATTGAAAGGTGCTCATCATATTTAATAAATATTCATATACTTACGATGATAATTATAACTTTAAAGAACATTTTTGTTTAATAATAAATCATGGGAGATGATTACATGAAAATTGAGGGACATAATATTAATATGTTTTCAAGTTGGCAGAAAAAAGCAGTTTATAAACGCGAAGAAAGTATTAATTTGAAAACCATTAAAGTAAAACAACCTACCAATAATAATTTAGATAACTTAAATATTTCTTCACAAGCTAAAAATTTACTAGATGATGATTATAAAACTGCAAAGAGCGAGAATATTTCGAAAATAAATGAAGTAAAACTTCAGTTAAGTGAAGAAGATAAACAAAAAATACTACTTTTAGAAGCTTTTTTAAGTAAATTAAAAGGAGAAAAAGTAAAAATAAAAATTCCAGTTTTATTTAAAGATAAACCAAAAAAACTTAAAAGAAAAATTTCAACTCTTTCCTGGCAAATAAATTATAAATTAAGAGAAACTTATAGGGAAAAAGAAAAAATATCTTTTTCTTCTACTGGAATAGTTAAAACAAGTGATGGAAAAGAATTAGAATTTAAACTTAAGGTAAAGATGAGTCGTGAGTTTGCAACAAGTAAAAATATTGACCTCAGTATTTCTAATGGAGAACCCGTAGATCCAATTGTAATAAACTATGCTAATCAATCAGCAGCATTTAAAGAAGAAACTTTTGAGTTTGATCTGGATTCAAATGGCACTCTGGAAAAAATTCCCTATTTAAATGAGGGCAGTGGATTCCTTGTATTGGCTGATGATGGTTCAGAGCTAAAAAATGGTTCACAACTTTTCGGACCTGAAACAGGTGATGGATTTTCTGAAATGAAGGAATATGATGAAGATGGTAATGGTTGGTTGGATAGTGGAGATTCAATTTTTGATGAACTAAAGATTTGGACTAAAGATGAAACTGGAAAAGATAAATTATTCGCATTAACAGATAAAAATATTGGTGCTATATATTTAGGGAATATTAATGCAAATTATAACTATAAAGATATGAACAATGAAGCTAAAGCTGTAAACAAAAAAATGGGGCTTTATTTAGGAGAAAATGGAAAAGCAGGAACAGTTCAAGAATTAGATTTTATTGTATAATCAAAAATTTTATTAATTAAAACTATTAACTAACTCTTTTTTAAAAGAAATAGTTAGGTTTTTTGAGCTGAAACTTATTTTACTATTAAAAGTATAGAATCCTTATATTTAATAAAGAAATGATAGCTTGAGTTGCTGTTTATGGTAATATAGATAGCTTGTAAGCTAAATCTTGCTGTTCAAATAGTTATTATATAAGTTTTATTCACAATTTACACCTCCTTTCAACTTAATTATATCATCCCATATAAATATGGTACTTACAGGAATAATATTACTTAAATGGTATAGTGTTTTTAGTGAAGGTGAAAATTATGGCTTTAAAAAATAGAAATAAAGTTACTACTACTATTAAGAATGAACTAGTAGATAAATTAGATACTCAATAATAAAACTAGAATACCTAAATCTAAGTTGTTTGATGAAGCATTAGAATTGCTTTTTGAAGAACCTAAAAAATAATTTCAAGTTAGCATTTAACCAATCTTACAATAGCCAATTCCCCCCACTCTAATTCAAGAGCGAGGTTTTCTTGGCTATACTTTGGTAATCCATTCAGTATAATTATGTCCCATCAAATAATTATTTGTTGGAAAATTAACCAACTCCCTATTGTTAGTTAGGATTTTACAGCATTTCTCACTAAAAGTAATAATTGATTTTGCATAAACTCTATTAAATGAATCTATAGATTTTTTAAATCAGCTTTTTATCAAACATGAAATCTGAAAACTACTATTGTTTTAATTGAGGACTTCTAAGACTTCCTTTAAAACTTAAAACTATTTTATCACCATCTCTTATATCACCCATAGCTCTTTCAAATTCTCGTACCGTTGGTTTAAATACATCATGATAATCAGTAATCTCTAACTTCAATTGGTTTATTGTCGAATCATTAAAATACTGCTTATTTAAATTAATATCACCTATAAAAGTAGCATCCAGTATTGTACTATCCAATTTAGAATCAACTACCATCTTATTATTTTTTACATAATAATTTAGTGTTAGGTCATTAATTTTAATATTAGGAATATCATTAGTCACCATTCCATATTCATATCTTAACAATTCCTGATAATCTTGTTCAGCTCTACCTTTTAAATCAACATCAAAGCCATTTATTGTCAGGTTGAATTCTCCTTCAGGAATTGAGGGATCAGAATAATAATCATATTGTTTTACAACAACATCACTGTTGGTTTTCACATTAAGATTATCAATACTGAACTTGCCGTAATCATAAGCATTACCCCAGCTCAAGTCACTTAAAGTAAAATCAAAATTACTTCCAACCTGGAAATTCACTGGTTCTAAATATTCAAGTTTGTTTCCTTTATACTGTATAGCTAAATCAGTATTAAAATCCAAAGAAGAGTTGGAAACTTTAAAACCTTCAATCTTAAATTCTTTACTGTCACTATTATGGCTAAGAATAAAACTAATCTCATCATAATTAGTAAATTTCTTGATTATATCTGCTTCAGCAGATCCATACATTTTTTCAAATTCAGGAATATTAAACTTAACTCCTTTAAAAGTAACATTAAGATTTTGGTCATTATATAATAAAATATTAGGATCTTTTTCTAACTCTTGACTAAGATGACCATCAAAAGCTACTGAAACCTCATCAAAATCTAGTCCAAAATAACTCTCGCTCCAGTTTGATTCATAAGACAAATTTGATTTTTCTAAATTAATGGAAAAGGAATTTAGTTCCTCAATTGGTTTATCATTAAAGATTTTCTGCAAATTATCATAGCTGGTCTTTACTGAAAGTTCACCTATATTATATTCTAAATCCTCATAAGAATTAGTCATTTTTAATGAAACATCAGTAACATTTATTTCGCGAAACATAGGATTTACTTTAATATCACCATGATTTATATAAGCATCAACATCAAGTTCACTTTCGATAAATCTTGTCTGCTCAGAAATAATAGCACTAACCTCATCTTCTATCTGATTCCCAATATAAATATTTGCTATAAAACCTAATACTAATATAGTCGCAATAATTCCTAAAAACATCAAACTATATTTCTTAAAATTAGAGGAATTTTTATTTGCATTACTCATATCAGAACTTAAATTGTTACCACAATTACTACAATATTTTTCATCTTCTTTCACTTCATTTCCACAACTAGAACAAAACGGCATAAATTTTCCTCCTTTATTTTTTCTTGAATATAATTTCAGATAAATATTGCCTTGACTTCAAATTATTTATGCATAACCCCCCATTAAAAATTTTACATGCAATTATACATATTAAATATCACAATTAAATTACCTCTTATTATTTGTTACTTTCTTTTATTTTTTTATAGAATTTCTAATTATTCATATACTATATAAACATATATTTGAGTAGCATAAATATTGCTATGTCCTAAATCTTTCTGAACTAATCTTGAATTCTTTATTTCTCATAATAAGTCAGTATCAAAAGTGAGCATCAAAAAAATATGAATATTTTTATCTGTGACACCAATTTTATCATTATAGGTCTAGGTTATTTTCCATATATCAACCGGTTTTAATATGTTTTCAACCTTAGCAATATCTTCAAACTATCTTTCTCTCCATTATCTTAACATATTAAGTGTAGGTTCATTAATCCAAGATATCCTAATATATCCTCCTTTACCTTGAATAAGTTTCACTTTACTAGTTTGTAAATATAGATGTCTCCATTTTAAATTAATAACCTCTGATATTATTAATCCTGTATTTAACAATAATTTGCTCTTCACCTTATTTCTATGTGGGTAAAGATATAGCAAATAAAACCAGCTCTAATTACAGAGCTGGCACATATCAAATAACCTTATCGAATTGTCAAAATGGATTTCATTAACTCCTTTTATCTTCATATTCTACTTAAACTAAAACATCCTTACTTTAATTAAACATTGCTTTTACTATTTTTACTTAATCAACAATACCAAAAACGATAATATCTGGTATTTCTCCATAAAAATACTTAAACATTTCAAATAATGATATTCTAAAAACCAAACCTAATATTCCAACACTAATATCATAAAAAGATTACCTGTTGTGATACCTAAAATATAAAATAGATAATTGTTGTTTTTCTTCATTAAAATATCGAAAAATTTCTTCTTTTTAACTAAGGTTAGTCCATAAGATCGGACAGATAGTTTAGGCGTTTTCCTTTCATTTACGTATTCTTCTGGGATTTTATAATTTAAATAAGAGGGGAAACGGTATTTATTATAAAATACCTCAATATATTCAAATATTTCGCGTTTAGCTTTAGATAATACTATGTATTATAATTATTTCTTTATTAAGTGTGAAAAATATTTAATTTATTTCTAAAACCTGTAATGCTTTCTCTAATGCTAAGTCTTTGCCACTTAATATATTATCTATATTCTGACTAACATAAATATCTGGTGCAATTCCTTTATTTTGTGGTAATCCTTCTACTTCAAGTTCATAAACTAAAGTTGAGTAATGAAGACGCATCCGAGTGTTATTAAGGACAATATCTTTCGAACTATCTGTACACACGTATGATCCTCCAGTTTTACTTCCTAATAATATACCTAATTTATGGTATTTTACCATTGATATAAAATGAGCTGCTGTAGAAAAATTAGAACCATCAGTAATAATGATTGTTTCTCCTTCAAATCTATTTTCATTAGGTACAATCGGATCTGTAAACCCTAAAATACTTTGCAAAAATGGTAAATCCCCAGTAAAATACTTGGTTTCTTTATTAACTAAATAAGAAAGTAACTTTTTAGACATTTGAGGGCTACCACCAAAATTACCTCTTAGATCAATAATCAATTTACTAATTTTCTTTTCTTTTAATTCAAGAAAAAATTCTTTCAGAAAATCATTAAAGTTGTCTTCTCTTTCTTTCATAAATACATTCAGATTTAATAACGCATAATCATCATATAAACTATTACCATAATAGTTACCATTTTTATATGGATCAGAATGAATACCCCAAGCATTTACATTAAAATCATTATTATATTTTGCTGCAATAATATCATTGTCTATATTTCCATCACTATTTATATATTTAATATTAAAACTATCTGAGTTATCAACAAAATCATAAAATCTACTGTTAAAATATTTACTAATAATATATCTTTGTTTAGTTTCTCCAATTCCATCACCACTAATATTTTCTATTAATTTTTTTATAATTTGTTCACTGTTTTTACCATTAATAGATATGATTTTATAGCCTGCTTTTATTTCATTATTATAATCCTCTAAAACAAACAATTCATTATTTACAAGTGTTACTTTTAATGGAAAGAATTTTGCATTTTCTTCTCTGTTTTGCTGTAAGCCTTTTGATATTGATAAATTAGTATGTCCACAATTAATACCTGTAATTACTGGATTAATCAACCGATAAAACTGTAACTCAGTCATCCCATCTTCAATTTTATCATATGTTGCAGCAAAACTTTTTTTCACTTTGTTTTTGTCTACAAAAAAGAGTGGATTTTCTTTCATTATACTATTTTCAATTTGTTGCAAGTCATCAGACAATTCTTCTTCGTTATATTGAACTTTATTAGCACTTTCCACATTAATAAATCTACCAAAATATCCTGTATTAAATAATATAAAACCAACAAGTAACCAAACAAAAACCCAAGCCCCCAATATTTTAATCCTTTTTCCCTGCATTTTATTTTTTAATGCAAAAAATATAATAAATAAAATAATTGATAAAAGTATAAAAATGATTGAAAATAGAATAACTGTATCAATTGATAAAAAAGATGATTTGTTCATTGAAAACATCATAGGCATAATTCTCCTTATTTTATTTCTTATTTTAATTTCTCCTAGAAACTACAATAGCTATTCCGATCACAAAAAGACTCACACTAAAACACTTCAAAATATTTCTTTCTCAACTTTTTCGATATTTAACTTTAATTGAAAATTAAATTTATTATAATAGAATTAGACATATTATTATAAATACCTTTTTTTAATTCAAAACAAACAAAAAAACTTTTCCTTTTCTAATATTAAAAGGCCCTCTAATGAATAGCAGAGAGCCTCAAAATAATTATATTCTGTTAACAAATTGTTTTTCTCAGTATTTCCCATATTTTTTGGTATATTCAACCCATTTTTTTAATAACTCAGGTTCAACATCATCAAGCACAGTATTGGAAGACATAATAAACCCACCATCTTTACCAACTTTATTAATTAATTTCTTTGTATATTCTTCAATTTTTTCTTCAGGACCAACTTTTAAAAATGATGCCGGCATATCTCCAGCAATACACATCGTATCTCCTAGCTCTTCTTTCACTTTGAAAATATCAGATTTATCAAATATACCTAATACTTTTCCCTTTGGTAACTCTTTTAGATATTCTAATCTTTGATCATACTTACCTTCAAACAATGGACAAGGAATAAGATCGGCATCTATTAAAGCCATAATTAGTTTTTTGAGATATGGCCAATAAAATTTTTCAAATTGTTCATTGGACATAAATCCATCAGCCCCTCTATGTAATGGTATAAATACTCTGGGGTTATTTGACATTTTAGCATTTTGAATTGTTACTTCTATCATGCAGGGTAAAATTTTATCTTCTGCAGCTATTATCTTTTCAGGGCATCTAAACATATCTAGCATCGAACCTCTCATACCCCTTAACATATCTGAAATAACATCAAACGGAGCTAAAGCAGTAGCACCGTTAAAAGCATGATAACCTTTTTCCAGCTGCTTTTTATGAAATTCGTTATAAGCTATATTCCATTCCGCCGATTTTTTGGCTGCTTCTAGAAATTTTTCAAATGATTCTATTACTTTTGGATTCGCAAAAGCAGATATTATACTTGCCCCAACATAACCTAACATAAATGTTTTTAAAGGAGGTAACATTTCAAAACCATCTAAATTATTAAATACACGAGGCAAGTACTTTCTAAATACAAAATCAGAAGGATCCTCTATAAATAAATCGTATTCCTCCTGTAACATATATTCATCTTCAACAAATTGAAATGATTTATTATATGCCACTCCGTGTCCCGGCCATTTCACTTGTTGCATACCTAATATTTCATTTACTTTTCCAGGAGCAAAGACAGGTGCATTTGGTGGAAAATATAGATCAGGCTTAAATTCTTCAATGAATCTATCATTTGCATTGAGCCATTTATCCAAGTCATAAAAGGCATCTTCATTTGTTATACCAAAATATTTAGCTGGAAAAAAATGATTCATTAATAGGATGGGTACTCTATCAGGTTTTTTTAACTTTATTGCATCATTTATTCTTTTCAATCTTTTATCTCCTTCTACTAATTCTTCATATTCTTCTTTAGAACTCATATCTAACACCCCTCAATCATTTTTTTGGCAAGATCAACCGCTTTAACAGCATCTACTGCCCACCCATCTGCACCTACATATTCACATATCTCATCATCTATTGGAGCTCCTCCTATTATAATTTTCAATTCGTCTCTTAAATTTGCTTCTTGGATATCATTAATTATTTCTTTCATTGAATCAAAAGCTACAGTTAATAAACAACTCAAACCAACAATATCAGGATTATGTTTTTTTATTTCTTTTATGAATTTATCTGAACTTATATCTTCACCTATATCGATAACTTCAAAACCATTTACATCTAAATTAAAATCAACTACACTTTTTCCAATGTCATGAATGTCACCCTCCACTGTCCCTATAATAATTTTCCCTATCGTGCTTTTTTCTTGGTTTGTAATGCACTTTTTTTCTGTCATTTCAGTTATTTGTTTCATTATTTCTGCCGCCATTATCAATTGAGGAATAAAATAATCTTTACTTTCAAATTTTTCTCCAACTTCTTTCATAGCTTTTCTGCAGTCTTCCATAATATCCATTACAGATTTATCTTCTGCAAGCAATTCTTCAACTCTATTTAAAGCTTTTTCTTCTTCAAGATTGACTATATTATCTACTAAACCATTCCTCATAGTTAATACCTCCTTTTTGATTCTGCATATTTATTCTTCTCTAATATAATTATGCATATAATTTAATATACCTGCATTTTTTGATATATATATATTAAATTTATTAATTGCAAGGTTTAATACACGGTTTTTTGTACTTGTATAAAATCCAATTTTCTTGATATAACTTTAAAGTTCTCCCCTTTAGGAAGAACTCTCCTAAAAAAACTATTTGTATTATCATTACTACCACGCCTTAAACTAATATAAGCTTCACAATAATTTACTCTAATTATTTTTACTAATTTTTAGTAAAAGATTCTTTATATTTTTCGTAACAATAAAACTTTCTACCATTGTCATTTGTAATACTTTAAAATATTTTTTTAAAATTTACTACACCTAACCGCCTACTACTCTATATATCCTTTATCATATCTTCAAATGGATATATATCAACTTCATTCATAAATGATCACCTCCTTTTGTTGATAATTTTATTCTAGACAAAAAAATAACGCTAACCCAATGAACAGGTTAACGCTATATTTAAACTATATTTTATTATGAAAAACTCTTTTGATATGTAATAAGAAATTTATTTTTTAAAATTTATATGTTTGTTAACAAAACTAGCTACCTTGACGTCCCTCAAACGTATTCAATAAAATAATTCTTAAGATAAGTCAACAGCAATTAATTTGCCCAAATATCTCCAAGTCTTTGACCATCAATAAATAGGATTTAAAAAACCAAATTATTAGTAAAAAAAAGGTAATATATAAAGTTTTCTGAAAACAATAAATATTAATGATTGGCATAAAACCAATACTAATGAAAAGATTTTTTAAATGAAGTCACATAGCTAATATAATTAATTAAAATAATAAAGCGATTCCTATATCAATAAATCCAGATTTCACACATTAACTATTCAAATTATTTACATCCATTTTCATCTTCTTACTTATCTATTTATATTACTAAATATACTTTTCAATTAATCTCTTTATTTTTCTAACTATATCTAGAGCTGTTAAACCATCATTTCTTTCCCTTCTGATTTTTGCTCCAGAAATTAATAAAATCTCTGCAACTTCAATAGAACCTTTTAAAGATTCATAAGCCGAAGCTATGAGTACAGTTTCGCCAGTATCTCTTCTGGTATTTACATCTGCACCATTTATAATTAGTTATTTGATAATATCTTTTTTCTTTTTAGATTGCAGTTGTTAAATTTATTTCTACTTTTTTATCAACCTATTGATCTTTATTTTTTGGTAAAATCCAGATAAATTTGATAATCCAATATATAAATATCCCTGCAACAGGTACTATACCCAGTGGCCATAATACCTGTGTTAATAAACTTATTAGAACAATTGTTAAAACAATTTTAAATACATTAATAATTATTTTCATAATATCCTCCTTAGTACATTAAAAATATAAATAATAATAAGATATAATAATATCTAATTTTTTTATTATACACTATCTAGCAATATAATCAGCTAACCATTCATTAAATCCTGCTTTAAAATCTTAAACAAAATATTATTAATATTATCTAATTTCTTTAACTCATTTTTCATTTAATCAAAATTATCCATAATTAAAGAAATATCAAAAATAATCTTTTATATATGATCTTTGCTTATACTTCATTATCTATTTTGTTGAGTCCATTTTTCTTCTACTTTACCTAACAAAAATAATACTATTGTGCTTAAAAGACCAGTTATTATACCTAGAAAAAACCATATGCATTGTATCCTATTTTTCTTCTTAGCTATATGACTATTAATAAATGCTACAATTGTAGCTCCTATTAGCCACTCCATGGATAGAACCACTCCTTTATATTTCAAATTTGGTGAAAATATTATCAATTAAAAATAAATAACTATGACTATAAAAGCCATAGAAAAATGTCAATGGTAATTCAGCTATCTTTTTAAAGACCTGAAATTTTGCGTCCCAATCTCACAATTGGTTTGCCTTTTCATTGATTTATATTATTTGATATATAAAGGCGTTACAATTACAATTTAAATAAAAGCAATAAAACTTCTTCTATTTTTTACATCATTTCTATATTTTATAAATATGTCTATGGTTTATAATTATATTTTAGTTTTTTACCATAAAAATATTTTTAAGATTTAATGTAATAATAATAATTTATCATATGTATTTAAAAAACCCCTATCAACTTATTATAGCTTAACTGATAAGGATTATTATTTTTATGAAGAGCGCCATATTATTTTTTTCCTTTTTCCTAATAATAACTATATGAATTAAGATAACCCTTAATCTGTTGTGATAGAGAAAAAATAAAACAATACATTTCAATAAATTTTATTACCAACAATAAAATCCAATATTATATGAACAGTTAGAATCAACATTATATACTTATTTTAATCGTAGCAACAACTTCACTGTTAAATTCCCTGTAAAGCCCTCTAAAAACCTTTAATCACATTAGACAAAATTAACAAATTTAGACTCTAACTTTAAAAGGCATTTATATTTAAAATAAAAATTATAATTACTTAGCTTCTTTATTTTTGTACATATTTTGGTCAGCTCTTTCATAGCATTTATAGATATCTTCTTTTTTGTTAGTTGTAGCGCATCCTAAAGAAATATTTATTGGATATGGTAAATCTTCTTTCTCATTTTTTTCTTTAAATGCTTCTTTAATTCGATTACAGATTTTATTTGTATCTTTTCCATCAGTTTCGGTTAATAAGATGGCAAACTCATCTCCACCAGTTCTAGCTATTATTTCTTCCGTTCTAAAAATATTCTTAAAAACTTCAGCTGACTTTTTGATATAAATATCTCCCATTTTATGGCCGTATTTATCATTAACACACTTTAATTCATCAAGGTCCCCAACTATAACACTAACAGGATATTTCCTAGAATAATTTATCCTTTCAATTTCTTTATCTAAATATCTTCTATTATTGAGCCCAGTTAAGTGATCTTTAAATGATAAATCTCTAATCTTATTTTCAAGTTCTTTAATTTCTGTGATATCAATCATGAAACCTCTAATTTTTTTAGGATCGCCATCTTTCATCACAACACTTACTTCATCTCTGATCCAAGCATAAGATCCATCTTTTTTTCTAAAACGATATTCAAAAACATGGTCTTCCCCTCTAGCAGTGCATTCCAAACAATAACTTTTGGCTGATTCTTTATCATCATCATGAATATGTTCTACCCAAAATTCTAAATTTGTCCATTCTTTAGGTTTATAACCTAATATTCTTTCTGCTTGAGGAGAAACATATTCCCAACTATCAGATTCTATGTCATACTGCCACAAAATAGCATTTACACTTTCAGCTAATTTCTTATAACTTTCTTCTTTTTCAAAACTACTCTTTACACTCATATATTTACTCCTCCAATTTTAGATTAGCTCTTATATATTTACATATTTTAGGATAACTTATCTTTTTGCATTTCTATAAACTCCATAGCTAATTCGGGATCAAACTGACTTCCAGCACATTCCTTTATTTCAGCTAAAGCTTCTTCTTTACATCTGGATTCACTATAAGGTCTTTCATTAATCATTACATCATAAGCATCTATAATAGATATGATTCTTGATAAATAAGGTATCTCTTTCCCTTGCAAACCATCAGGGTAACCATTGCCATTCCAATATTCATGATGACATAGTATTTCCTCAGCTACTAATGCAAAATCCTCAGAAGCTGACGCTATTTTATATCCTTTAACAGAATGTTCTTTCATTATCTCCCATTCTTTTTCCGTTAATTTTTCTGGTTTAGTTAATATATCTTCGGAAATAGTAGTTTTACCTATATCATGTAAAGTGGCAATTAATGATAAGTTATTTAATTCTGAATTAGAAAGACCTAGCTTCTTTCCAAATTTATGAGCTAAATTGTTCATTCTAATTGCATGTTCTTTTGTTTCAGAGCTTTTTGTCTCTAGTGTATTAAGTAAATTTTGCACAAGCTTATTTTTATGACTTTTGCTTTCTGATAATTTATTTTTATACATATCATCATCTGCTTCTTTTAAAACTTCACCTATCTCTTCATCTTCATTTACTTTGGTAGCAAATCCTAAACTAAATGAAATTGTGATACCCTTTTTTGTGATTTTATGTTCTTTATCATTTAATCTAGAAACAATTTTCTCTACTTCTTCGTTGGAAGTTTGTGGTAGTAAAATAGTAAATTCATCTCCACCATGGCGAGCAAGTATATCTTCATTCCTTATATGGTCTTTTAATATTTTGCCAGTTTCTAATAACATTTGATCTCCTGTATCGTGTCCATAACTATCATTTATTATTTTAAGTCCATTTATGTCTACCATAATAATACTTGTTGGTAATTGTCTCTTGGTATCTAATCTTTCCATTTCTTGTTCGAAGTATCTCCTATTATATAAATCTGTTAATGAGTCTTTATAGGTTAGTTTTCTAATTTTCTTATTATTAATATGTTTAGAAAAAGCATTTGTAATCAAATCAGTAAAAATATTTAGTAATCTGATTTTTTCTTCTGTAAAACTCCTTTTTTCGTTTACTGAATCAAAAACAAAAAATCCAAATAATTCATTTTCAATAAACATCGGTATTATGACTAATGATTTAATTCCTAAGGCTTTAAGTTGTCTTTGCTCAGGCTCTGCTTTTTTACTCATTTTATCTACATCTTCAATATTTATATGTTGATTTTGAGTTAACTTTTTTAATGACCAGGAAAAATTAGAAGTTGGGATATTTTGAAAATTTTCTTTTTCAGATTTAACACCATTTTTGCACCACTCATTAATGTTAGATAATAATTTTTTATCTTCAGACAGTTTAATAATGTAACCTCGGTCTACATTAAAAAATTTCCCTATTTTCTCTAAGGACCTATTAATTTTTTTATCTATATTAGTTGAATTAATTTCTAATAAATCAGAAGATACTTCAGCTATAGTCTTCTGGAAGTTAAGTTGAAACTCTAATTCATCACGCTGTTTTTTTCTTTCAGTTACATCCATATGCATAGAAAGTATTCCTTTTTCTCCCGAAGACAAATCAATATTAGTTTCTTTTAAATGATAATATTTCATTTCGCCCGATTTAATAGGAGTTTTAATATCAAATTCTAAATTTTCACCATTTATTATTCTTTTTAAATTGTCCTTGGCTATTTCTTCATATTTTGACAATACAAGTTTATCTATAACATTGGAGTCTTCTAATTCTTCTTTCCCATAACCTGACATTTTACTCATTTCCTCATTAACTTCAATAATATCTCCTTTACCATCTTCTATCATAATTCCCATTGGTGCTGAGTTAAATATAGTTTCATATCTCTCGCGGGTATATTTTAATTTGTTTTTAGTTGCTTTTCTTTCGGTTATATCTCTCATTATGCCTTCTATTCTAACAGGATTATTATTTTCATCATAAATCATTTTACCTTTGTCATATATCCACTTTATATTACCTTCTTTTGTTATAACCCGAAATTCTCTTTCAGCATATCCCTTTTCTTCAAGTTTTCGGAGGGTTTCTTCTTGAACAGCAATATCATCAGGATGTGTTATCTTTATTATAAATAGAGGATCTTCTTTAAACTTATCCCTTGTATACCCACAGATATCTTTGACTGCTCTACTTACAAACTTAACATGTAAATCTGGCCATGATATAGACCATATTATATCGTCTAAGTTATTATAAATACTATCTAATTTTTCAGTTTTTTCCTTTAACTCTTTTTCTTTTAACTTTCTTTCAGTAATATCATTAAAAATAGTTGTGAAATATCCTTTTTCTTTACTATATGCTTTAACTTCATACCATCTTCCTAAAGGTCCAGAATACTCCTGAAATTTTATAGACTTTCCCGTTAAAGCAACCTCCCCATAAAGTTGAATCCAATTAAAGTCATCATTAACTATATTATTTAAAACATCAGTTGCCTTTTTATTGATTACTTCTTCACGCTTCAAATCCGTAAGTTCCTCAAATTTATTGTTTACCTTCAAAAAGATATAGTCTTTAGCATTATTATCTTTATCATAAATAACCTTATGATATGCAAAAGCAGTAGGCATATTTTCAATTAAGTTTTTTTTAAGATGACCTTCTGTCTCCATTTTATAACCCCTTCAGTTATTTTTATTAATAATTTGATTTTTCAAAAAATTTTTATTGCACAATATTATTATCGTAAATAGTTAATAAAATTTAAAACCTCATATATACTCTATAAACCTATTAGTTGGGATTAAGTGTTAATATATGCTATATACTGTGGTTTTTTACCATATTCCAATAATTTCCTGATCACAAAAAAATCTTTATCAGTTTATTATAGCTTAACTGATAAGGATTAATCTCTTTCTAAAAAAGTGTCATAATGTTTTTTACATTCTCCCTTCATTTCAAGGACAAAAAAATAAAGCACAGGATTACCCTTTTTAGAGTAAATAATCCTGTGCTTTGAATGCACTAAAAATCTATAATATTGTCATTAATTTATAAAATTTATAAGTTTAATTAAGCCGTATAATCCCTGTAATAAAAGAACTCATAGCGTATCATAATAGCCTTTATGGAGGCGGCAGGCGGATTTGAAACATCGAATAAAGGATTTGCCTTACCACTTGGCTATGCCACCATAATGGAGCGAAAAACGAGTCTCGAACCCGCGATCTCCTTCAAGATAAGTTCAAGATCTTCTTAAATACACCAAACTATAATTTGATAAAAGATTATACACTTGCCAGATTAATCAGTGATGAGTATAGGATTATTTCAAATCTGAGCAAAGGATCATCCTATTCTGTTTAAAATTATATCATTGGTGCTATTTTCATTCAAAAATTATGTAAAACTTTTTTGCATAAGAATTTAGAATATCAGTATAACTAATATTTGTTCTCTTAACTATTCATAAATGGATAGCTTATCTTATAAAGAAAAAATGTTGCCTGAAAATATTAATTCAGTAAAAATATTTTTGTATGTTAAGCTAACTTAAATAGTTTTTATCTTAAGGTTGTTTTTTAAAACTCTTCCAATACATAAAAGAATTGATTAAGAGTCAGTTGTCTGCCAATTGACCTAATGGTCTACTTAAATTAATCAATACAATTTTAACAAAGAAAAACTACCAGTGAACTACTCGGCATTGAAATACCGAGCTTCATAGTCGCTTGATCTTATGGGACACAAGATGAATTTCACCCGCAATATCGATCAAGTTACCTAGTCGGGTAGTCCTTACCCACTACTCCTATCTTGTTACAGACTCGGAGATACTTTTAATTAAAAAAGTTTAAGCTACAAATTGGTTTCTGTTCCATGAGTATTTGATTAGATT
>Ga0207714_1000195_pt1 | contig 40794 bp, 40 predicted proteins | sample PonA232FremontCA_2_FD_187270 | JGI IMG/M metagenome (GOLD analysis project Ga0207714, IMG submission 187270) | Marine sediment microbial community from Fremont, CA, USA - Pond A23 Sediment 2 (SPAdes) | ecosystem: Environmental > Aquatic > Marine > Unclassified | place: USA: Fremont, California...
CCGTTCTCCGTTCCCCGTTCTGGGTTCTGGTTACTGGGCAACGTGTCAGTGAGTCGGTGAGTCAGTGCGTCACCCATTAAAAGGCCCTAGGTAAGTCAGTGAGTCAGTGGATGAGTTGATCATCGTATCCGACATCCGACCTCTGACCTCTGATCACTGACCTCTGACTTCTGACCTCTGACCTTCGTCAGGAACGGAGGAAGGTTCGGGCCAGATCGCCCCAGTCCAGATCCGGCAGATTGCCGCACAGATCCGGGGCGAGCTCCCCGCCGTCCGCTGCGAGGGGGCCCTGGCAATCCGCGATTTTGGAGAAGAGGGCCTCGGATTCCGCTTCCAGGAACTGTGTTGCCTCCGCTCCCAGCAGGGCCGAGCTCAGCTCCTCCCGCAGTCCCTCGCAGCGGACTCTGGCGATCCATCCCCGGGTGTAGGGTCCCATGGATGTTTCCAACCCGGATTCGCGCAAAAGGGGGTTGATCTCCGTGACCACGCCGCTCACAGGGGAAAGGGCCTGGGCCGAGTTTTCCTCCCGCCGGAGTGTGATCCGCGGTGTGTTCCGGCTCATGGTCTCCCCAGCCAGGGGGGCCTCGATCCGGTCCAGAGGCCCCAGCGCCCGGAGGATGAAGTCGTCCAGGCCAATGCGCACGGTGGCGTCCTCCTCAAGCTTGATCCAGGTATGGCCCTGGTGCAGATAGTACCCGTGGGGCAGGGAGAACCCCTTCACGTCAAGGAACTCCACCGGATTGACCGAGGCCGAGACGTGGTACAGAGCCTCGAAATAGTGGTCGAACCCACAGCGGAAGCACTGATAGTCCTCGGGGCAGGCCTTGAATTCCATTTCTCCTTTCATGGAATGGATACAGGGTCGCTTCTCCCGGGGCAGCTTTCGCATTTCATCCTTCCAGTGCGTCAGGCCTCCCGCGGCCGCAGTCCGACGAAGGGCCCTGTCGTAGGGACATATCAGGCACTGGTAGTCCCGCGGGCAATCCTTTTTGCGGACCACCCCGGCCTGCATCCAGATGCACGGCTTGGCCGCGTCCTTGCGTTTTCTCGGGTTCTGGCTCATGTCAGGTTTCCTCACCTGTTGTCGGCTCGGCCTGTCCGCTGCATGAGGAGCGGGACGGGCCAGCCGGGTTGCCAATCCCTTTCGGGCCATCTCGGACGGGCTAGCCCCTGCGCAGAAAAGTCCGGCTTAGGCGGTTCCAGTCCAGGCCGGGAAGGTTGCCGAACACGTCCTCGCCGAACACGCCCCCGTCCGCGGCCATGGGGCCGGCCACTTCCTCCACCATGGATTCCAGGGTCTGCACCTCCTGCTTGGTCCATTCCAGGCCGTCGGTGTCGCTCATGAGCTTTTCCATGGCCTTTTTCAGATTGGGGTGCCGCACCAGGAACATCCATCCCTCGCCGTAGGGGCCGCGGTTGGCTTGTGGGGGGTCCTCGAGAAGGGCAGTGTTGACCTCGCAGATCACCCCGCCCACCGGAGACAGGACCTCGGCCCGATTGCCCCGGCGCTCCATGTCCCAGCCAGGTCGGTCCTGGTCCAGCTCGTTGCCCATGAGGGGAAGCTCGAAACGGTCCATTTGGCCGAAGAGCTTCAGGGCGAAATCGTCCATGCCGATGCGGATAAAGCCTCCGCTCTCAATGCGGGCCCAGGTGTGTCCCTGGTGGAAATAATAGCCCACTGGGATCTCGAAGCCGCGCACCTCGTGGCTTTCCGGGGGCAGGCTCGGGGTGTGCGGGGCCAGGTGGTCCTCGAAATACTGGTCGAAGTCGCAGCTCGCGCAGTGGTAGTCGTAGGCACACAAGCGGTGACCGATGCGCTGGGTCAAAGTGTGCCTGCAGACGCGCTCTAGATCTGGCCTGCACCGCATGGCGTCCTGCCAGCTGAGCTGCTTGCCTTCTGCGACCTTTTTGCGCATGCCGTGGTCGTACTTGCACGTGGTGCAATCGTAGTAGTTGGTGCAGCTCTTGAACGTGACCACCCCGGCCTGCATCCAGAGACAGGGATTCTTCGGCTTGGGCTCCTCGTCCGGCTTGACCCGCCAGACCTGCCCGCTCAGGACCGCCTTCAGACCTTCACCGGGTTCCGGGCTTCGAGCGCCCTCGCGGGTATAGGAGGAACCGTAACCTGCCCATGTGTCGCTTTGTTTCGTTTTCCGTGCCATAGTTGTCCTCCTTGGGCTTGACCGTTTTCAGCGGAATCGCTTCCGCGGTTTTTTCCTGACACCATGCTTTAAGCAAGGCATGTGCCAGAAGCCCCTCAAGGGGCTTCTTCCCATGAGGTCCTCGACAGCCCCGGATTCAAAAACAGGACGTGTGAAAGACCGTCGAAGAGGTCTCAAAAACAGGTGAGGAACTATGCGACAGAGGCGGAGAATCCAGAAGGTTGCCTTTGTCGGAAAGCTCAGTGGACGGGGCCAAGGAGCGCATGGTGTATTTCTCCACAGCAGCGTCCCAAAAACCAACAGCTTGGGCAGGTCAGGAGCTCGCTTCAATCTTCCTGCAGGCTTGGCTTCTATCAGCCACCTCTGTTGACAGAGGTAGGGGATTGGATTAGAAATTTTTGAAACAGAGTGTCTTCAGGGGGTGATCGAGAGCGCGATATCCTGGTAATCCTTTTATCGCGATGAGCAGTTGATAGCTGGTTCTGTGATGCACTGCGTCTCGTCCGGGCTTGGCGGACGAGCCTCGGAAGAACGGGTGGGACGCTTTTTTTGTCCAGCTGACCTGAAGACGGAATGCGGGAGATGAACCCAGCGGCCGGGGCCAACGGCTCGGGCTGAACACGCAATACGGCAAGGAGCAGGTATGACCACCACGAGGCAACCCCAGGAGATAAATGGCTCGGTCATGGTTGTCGGCGGGGGCATTGCTGGAATGCAGTCCGCCCTGGATCTGGCGAATTCGGGCTACTACGTGTATCTTGTGGAGCAGTCTCCCGCCATTGGCGGGACCATGGCCCAGCTGGACAAGACCTTTCCCACGAACGACTGCTCGATGTGAATCCTCTCCCCCAAGCTGGTCGAGGTCGGCCGGCACGAGAACATCGAGGTCCTGACCCTTTCCGAGCTGACTGGGCTGTCCGGTGACGTGGGCGGCTACAGGGCCACCGTGCGCAAGTCCCCGCGCTATATCGACATGGACAAGTGCATCGCCTGCGGCCTCTGCGCGGAGAAGTGCCCGGCCAAGACCGCGGACGAGTTCGAGGAGGGCTTGGCCAAGCGCAAGGCCGCCTATCTGCCCTATCCCCAGGCGGTTCCCCTGAAGTACGTCATTGATCCCGATCGATGCATCTATTTCAAGAAGGGCAAGTGCCGGGCCTGCGAGAAGTATTGCCCCACCGGGGCGGTCAACCTCCAGGAGCAGGAGGAGATCCTGGACCTGGACGTGGGGGCGGTGATCGTCACCACCGGGATGCAGGCCTTCGACCCCTCCGGGATCGACTGCTACCAGTACGACAGCCTGGCCAACGTGGTCACCAGCCTTGAGTTCGAGCGCATCCTGGCCGCGGGCGGGCCCACCCAGGGCCGGGTGATCCGGCTCTCGGACGGGGAGCCGGCAAGGAAGATCGCCTGGCTGCAGTGCGTGGGCTCGCGGGACATAAACCGTTCCGGGAACGAGTACTGCTCCGGGGTCTGCTGCATGTACGCCATCAAGGAAGCGGTCATGGCCCAGGAGCACGTGGGCGGTGACTTCGATTCCGCCATTTTCTACATGGACCTGCGCACCTCGGGCAAGGACTTCGAGAAGTACTTGAACAAGGCCGAGGATCAGGGTGTGCGCTTCATCCGCTCCAGGATCCACTCCATCACCCAGGCGGACCAGAGCGGGACGCTGCGCCTGGACTACGTCAACGAGCAGGGCCGGCTGGAGCGGGAGGACTTTGACATGGTCGTGCTCTCCGTGGGCATGGAGGCTTCGGACTCGGTGGCGACCATCGCGGACAATCTGGGGATCCGGCTCACCAGGCACAGCTTTGTGGCCAGCGAGGACTTTTCCCCGGTGACCACCTCCCGTCCCGGGGTGTACGCCGCAGGCGTGGCCCAGGGGTGCAAGGACATCCCCCAGTCTGTCGTGGAGGCCAGCGCGGCCGCCTGCAACGCGGAGATGGAGCTGGCTTCGGCCAGGGGTTCCCAGGTCACGGAGAAGACCTTTCCCCCGGAAAAGGAGATTGATCCCCAGGACACCCGGATCGGGGTCTTCGTGTGCAACTGCGGCTCCAATATCGGCGGTGTGGCCGATGTTCCGGCCATCGCCGAGTTCGCCCGGGGCCTGCCCTATGTGACCTATGTGGAGGAGAATCAGTTCACCTGCTCCCAGGACACCCAGGAGAATATCGCCCAGACCATCCAGGACAAGGACCTGAACCGGGTTGTGGTCGCCGCCTGCACGCCCAGGACCCATGAGCCCCTGTTCCAGGAGACCATCCAGAAGTCGGGGCTCAATCCCTACCTCTTCGAGATGGCCAACATCCGGAATCAGTGCACCTGGTGCCATTCCGGGGACACGGAAAGGGCCACGGAGAAGTCCAAGGATCTGGTCCGCATGGCCGTGGCCAAGGCGGCCAGGCTGGAGCCCATCCCCGAGCTGACGGTGGATGTGGACAACTCCGCCCTGGTCGTCGGTGGCGGGGTCAGCGGGATGACCACGGCCCTGAGCCTTGCGGAGCAGGGCTTTCCGGTCACCCTGGTGGAGCGCTCCTCCGAGCTGGGCGGCGCGGCCAGGGAGGTTCGCAGCACCTGGCAGGGCCAGGATGTTCAGGCCACGCTGAAGGACATGGTGGACAGGGTCCAGGGGCACGAGTCGATCACTGTCCTGTGCGACTCGCAGATCCAGAGCTCCGAGGGCTTTGTGGGCAACTTCCGCACCGAGGTGGCCACCCCGGAAGGCCAGAGGAGCATTCAGCACGGGGCGACCATTCTCGCCACCGGGGCCCGGGCCGCGGACACCGAGGAGTATCTCTACGGAACAAGCCCGCGAGTGACCAAGTGGCACGAGATCGAACAGATCCCGGACCAGGTGGACCAGGCCGGGAGCATCGCCTTTATCCAGTGCGTGGGCTCCAGGGACGAGAACAGGCCCTACTGCTCCCAGATCTGCTGCACCACGTCCATCCTGCAGGCCATCTCCATCAAGGAGCGGGACCCGGACAAGGATGTGTATATCCTCTACCGGGACATCCGGACCCCTGGAGAGAAGGAGTCCCTGTTCACCAAGGCCCGGGAGCTGGGGGTGGTCTTCATCCGCTACGACCTGGAGAACAAGCCCGCAGTAAGGGAAAGGGAAAAGGGCCTGGAGATCGAGGTCTTCGATCCCATCCTGCAGCGGGAGGTGGTCATTTCCGCGGACCTGCTCAACCTGGCCACCGCGATCGAGCCCCATCCCACGCAGGACTTGCGGTCCATGCTCAAGATCCCCGCCAACAGTGAGGGGTTCTTCATGGAGGCCCACGCCAAGCTCCGGCCGGTTGAGTTCGCCACCGACGGGCTGTTCCTGTGCGGGCTGGCCCATTACCCCAAGGCCGTGGAGGAATCCATAGCCCAGGCCAAGGCGGCTGCCAGCCGGGCCGCGACCGTTCTGTCCCGGACCCAGGTGCAGATATCCCCGCTCATCTCCCAGATCGATCAGGACAAGTGCATCGGCTGCGGGCTCTGCGTCGAGCTGTGCCCCTACGGGGCCATCGAGCCCGAGGAGGTCTCCGAGGGGGTGGTCAAGGCCAAGAATATCCCCGCGTCCTGCAAGGGCTGCGGGATCTGCGCGGCCAGCTGTCCGCAGCGGGCCATCGACATGCTCAACTTCCGCGACGCCCAGATCGAGGCCGCGATCGAGGCCGCGATGTAGCATAAGGGAGAATCAGCCTTTGCCGGCTGCCCGTAGCCGGAGAAGGCTGCCTGGCGTCCAACCACATGTGAGGGAATTATGGCTCAGTTCGAACCCAAGATCCTCGCCTTTCTCTGCAACTGGTGCGCCTATGCCGGGGCGGACCTCGCCGGTGTCTCCAGATTGCAGTATCCCCCGAACATCCGTCCCCTCCGGGTGATGTGCAGCGGACGGGTGGATCCGGTGTACATCATTGACGCCCTTGTGGACGGGGCGGACGGGGTGCTTGTCTCCGGGTGACACATCGGGGACTGCCATTACCTGGACGGTAATGTACAGGCCGAGCGGAAGATGCGCCTGACCGGGAAGGTGCTGGAGCTTTCCGGTATCGACCCCAGGCGCCTGGACCTGGAGTGGGTTTCCTCTGCTGAGGCCCAGCGCTTCGCGGATGTGGCGACCGCCATATCGGACACGGTGACCGGGATCGGCCCCCTGGATCGGGATCGCTACGGCTTCGTGCTGGAAGCCGCGCGCCGGACCCTGGACAGCGAGGCGGTCCGCTGGACCGTGGGCAAGGAGAAGGCGATCACGGACAAGGGTGACGTCTACGGGCGGAGCTGGGGCGTGGAGGGATACGAGAGCGTTCTGGACTCCGTGGCCCGGGAGGAGCTGGAGAAGAACATGATCTACGTCGCCCTGAGGCGCGGCTGCAAGTCGGTGCGGGACGTGGGATCCATGACCGGGATGGAGCTTTCCCGGATCTCCTTTCTCATGGCGGACCTGGAGCGGACCGGAGCGATCCAGTTCACCGGCATGAAGCATCACAAGCCCGAATTCGAGGCGGTTTCCTAACAACCAGGGCCTTGCGCCTTCAACTCTCTACAGGGAAGGATACCCATCATGGCAAAGGAGTCCTCCGCAAGCGGATCCATTATGGTCGTGGGGGGCGGCATCACCGGGATGCAGGCCTCCCTGGACATGGCCAACTCGGGATTCAAGGTGTATCTGGTGGAACAGTCGCCCGCCATCGGCGGGATGATGTCCTGGCTGGACAAGACCTTTCCCACCAACGACTGCGCCATGTGAATCATCTCCCCGGTACTGGTCGAGGTCGGCCGGCACATGAACATCGAGATCCTCGCCAATAGCGAGATCGAATCCGTTGAGGGGGAGCAGGGCAATTTCGAGGTGGCTGTCAACTCCAAGCCGCGGTACATCGATCCCCAGGCCTGCACCGGCTGCGGGGAGTGCGCCGCCCATTGCCCCATCAGCGCCATTGACGTGTACAACCAATCCATGCGGGAGCGCCGGGCCATCTACATCGACTACGCCCAGGCGGTTCCCCTGGCCTTTACCATCGATCAGGAGACCTGCATCGGCTGCGGCCTGTGCGAGAAGATGTGCCTGGCCGGGGCCATCAAGTATTCCGACGCCCCGGACAGGCATGAGCTGAATGTGGGCTCCATCGCCCTTGCCGTGGGCACCAGGACCTTCGACCCCTCCGGGATCGACTACCTGGGGTACGACAGCTTCGCCAACGTGGTCACCAGCGCCGAGTTCGAGAGGATCCTCAGCGCCTCCGGGCCCTATTTCGGGAACCTCATGCGGCCCCTGGACCGGGAGGAGCCCCGGAAGATCGCCTGGCTGCAGTGCGTGGGATCCAGGGAGCTCAATAGGTGCGGCAACGGGTACTGCTCCTCGGTCTGCTGCATGTACGCCATCAAGGAGGCGGTGATCGCCAAGGAGCACGCCAGCGCCGATCTGGACTGCGCCGTGTTCTACATGGACATGCGCACCTACGGGAAGGACTTTGAGCGCTACTACGAGCACGCCAGGGACGAGGAGGGCGTCCGCTTCATCCGCTCCAGGGTGCACAGCATCACCCAGGTCGAGGATACCGGGGACCTGGAGCTGAGCTTTGTCACCGACGACGGTCGGATCCAGTCCGAGGTCTTCAATATGGTGGTCCTCTCCGTGGGCATGGAGATCCCTCAGCAGACCCTGGAGCTGGCGGAGAGGCTGGGGGTGGACCTCACGGAGAACCGGTTCTGCAAGACCTCGACCTTTGCCCCCATCGCCACATCCAGGGAGGGCATCTATGTCTGCGGGGCCTTCGAGGGGCCCAAGGACATCCCCACCTCGGTCGTGGATGCGAGCGCCGCGGCCTCGTCCGCGGGGGAGATCCTGAATTCGGCCCGTTTTACGGAGACCGAGACCAAGGAAAAGGTGCCGGAAAGGAACGTGCTCGGCGAGCGGCCGAGCATCGGGGTCTTTGTCTGCAAGTGCGGCAGCAATATCGCCGGGGTCGTCGACGTGGAGTCGGTCCGGGACTACGCCGCAACCCTGCCCTTCGTGGATTTCGCCACGGACAATCTCTACACCTGCTCCCAGAACACCCAGGACGAGATGGCCGAGATCATCCGGGACAAGAACCTGAACCGGGTCATTGTCGCGTCCTGCACACCAAAGACCCATGAGCCCCTCTTTCAGGAGACCCTGACCAACGCCGGGCTGAACAAGTACCTCTTCAGCATGGTGAACATCCGCAACCAGGATTCCTGGGTGCATCGCAGCAACCCGGAGCTGGCCACGGAGAAGGCCAAGGATCTGGTGCGCATGGCCATTTCCAATGTGGCCATGCAGGAGCCCCTGGAGGAACCCGAGCTCGGGGTCAACCAGAACGCCATGGTGGTCGGTGGCGGCATTGCCGGGATGACTTCGGCCCTGAGCCTCGCCCGGCAGGGGCATCTGACCCATCTTGTGGAACGCGAGGAGGTCCTGGGCGGACAGGCCAGGTATCTGTACAGGACCTGGAAGGGCGAGGACATCCAGGCCAACCTGCAGGACCTGATCGCCCAGGTGGAAGCCGAGCCCAACATCCAGCTCCATCTGACGAGCCGCTTGACGGATGTGTCCGGATTCGTGGGCAACTTCAGCACGACCCTGGACAACGGATCCGAGACCCGGACCATTGACCACGGAGCCACTGTGCTGGCCACCGGGGCCACGGAGCTCGAGCCTGAGGAGTACCTCTACGGCCGGGACTCCAGAGTCAAGACCAGCCTGGAGCTGGACCGGATGTTCCAGACTGACGACCCGGCCCTGCAGGAGGCCAAGAGCGCGGTCTTCATCCAGTGCGTCGGGTCCAGGGAGCCGGAGCGGCCCTACTGCTCCAGGATCTGCTGCACGCATTCCATCCAGAGCGCCCTGGAGCTCAAGCGGCGGAACCCGGATATGGATGTCTATGTCCTGTATCGGGATATCCGGACCTACGGGGAAAAGGAGGACCTCTACACCGAGGCCAGGCGCGCCGGGGTGATCTTCATCCGCTACTCCCGGGAGGAGAAGCCGGAGGTTCAAGCCGGGGATTCCCGTCTGATGGTCAGGGTGACCGACCCCATCCTGGGACAGCCCCTGGAGATCCATGCCGATCTCCTGACCCTGGCCGCGGCCATCGTGCCCCGAGTGGACCAGGAGCTGGTGGACTTCTTCAAGGTCCCGCTCAACGACGACGGGTTCTTCGCCGAGCGCCACGCCAAGATGGGGCCCTCGGAGTTCGCCACGGACGGGATGTTCCTCTGCGGCCTGGCCCACTATCCCAAGTCCATCGACGAGTCCATCTCCCAGGGCAAGGCCGCGGCCTCCAAGGCCATGACCCTGCTTTCGCAGGACGTGATCCATTCCAGCGGCGAGGTCGCCCAGGTCAATCCCATGTACTGCAGCAGCTGCGGGGTCTGCGTCTCCATCTGTCCCTTCTCGGCCCCCTCCTTCATCGAGGAGGGCCGGTTTGCGGGCAAGGCGCAGATCAATCCCTCCCTGTGCAAGGGATGTGGCCTGTGCGCCGCCTCGTGCCGATCCGGGGCCATCTCCCTCAAGGGTGCGGACAGTCGGCAGATCTATGCCATGATCGAAGCCATATAGTGGCGGAAGCGGGCCGGAGCAGGCCCACTTCCGGAGTGAAACGCAGAATCAGCCAGTATTTCAGGAATGCGTGTTTTTTATGCGCTGTTCAAGGAGTAGGCTATGTCTGAATGGGAACCGAAGATCGCTGCCTTTCTCTGCAACTGGTGCTCCTACGGAGCTGCGGATCTGGCCGGGGTGAGCCGCCTGCAGTACCCCTCCAACATCCGGATCATCCGCATCCCCTGTACCGGAGCGATGAATCCCAACTTCATTATCCAGTCCCTCCGCCACGGCGTGGACGGTGTCTGGGTGTCCGGCTGACATCCGGGCGAGTGCCACTATCTTAGTGGCAATCTCTTCGCCAGGCGGCGGTTCGTCGTCTTAAAGAACCTGTTGGAGTACATCGGGATCGAGCCCGGACGGGTCCAGTTTTCCTGGATCTCCTCGGCCGAGGCCACGAAATTCCAGGATACGGCCCAGAAGGTCGTGGACACGGTCCGGGAGCTGGGGCCGGCCAAGAGGCTGGTCAAAGATATTCGCACGGAGGCGGCATGAACGAGATCACCCAGGAGATGCGAGCCGCGGCCAAGCGGCTCCTCGAAGAGGGCCGCGTGGATTGCGTCATCGGCTACACCAAGGGAACCGTTCCCATGCGGGAGCAGCCCTACTTCGCCTATACGCCCCAGGAAGCGGAGAACCTGGTCTGGACCGGATTCTGCGTGAACAACCTGGCCAACTTCCTTATCGGCCGATCCGGACGGAATGCGGTTATTGCCCAGGGCTGCGTGTCGCGCAACATCGCCGGGCTGATCAAGGAGAACCAGGTCAATCGCGACGATGTGTACATCATCGGCCTCCACTCTCCGGGCATGCTCGATTCCGGCAAGATCGAGGCCGAGTTTCCGGACAGGGTCATCACCGAGGTCGAGGAGGACGGGGAGGAGATCGTGGTCCGGGGTCGCGATTTCGAGGAGCGGCTCGAGCGGAAGAAGTACAAGCGGAACAACTGCTATACCTGCACGCACCGCAACGCGGTCCTGTATGACGAGTTCCTCGGCGAGCAGGGGCCGCAGACCGGGGGCGGAGACATTGATAAAGTTGCCGCGCCCTGGGAGAGGCTCGATCCGGAGCAGCGCTGGGCCCAGTTCGAGGCCGAGTTCAAGGACTGCATCCGCTGCTATGCCTGCCGCAATGTCTGTCCCCTGTGCTACTGCGACGTCTGCTTTGTGGACGAGAACAACCCGCAGTGGTGCGGCAAGGGTCAGGAGGAGCCGGACATCTTCACCTTCCACATCATCAGGGCCTTCCATTGCGCCGGGAGGTGCACGGATTGCGGCGCATGCGAGTCCGCCTGCCCTGTGGGCATCAAGATGCGCTATCTGACGAGCAAGCTGGAAAAGGACATTCGGCAGCTCTACGACTATCAGCCCGGATTGGATCTGGAAACCCCGACGCCACTCGCGGTCTACAGCAGCAACGATCCGGATGTGGCCAAATAAGGGACGGCAATTGCCAGGCGGAGCCTCGTCTCCGGTAATGGGCCTGAAATAAGGACGGCATATGGCTGACAAGAGAATCGACAAGGCGGATTTCCACAAGCTACTGGAGAAGCTCGCTGCTGAGCACGAGGTCTTTGCTCCCGTCAGGGACGGAGCGTCCATGGTCTGGTCACGGGTGTCGCCGGAACAGGAGATCGAGTTCGAGTTCACAAACACGGACTCATCCCCCAAGGGCTATCTCTTTCCCCAGACCGAGCGCCTCATGCGCTTCAAAAACGATTCCAGCGATCCCCAGGGCATGATCATGGAAGAGGAGCCCGGGATCTCCGGGAAGCAGCTCCTGTTGAACATCAGACCCTGCGATGCCAAGGCCTTCAGCATTCTGGACCACATATTCGAGCGCGACGAGCGGACCATGGATGTCTACTGGAAGGACAAGCGGGACAATACGGTCCTGGTGGGCCTGGCCTGCAAGGATCCCTGCCCCACGTGCTTCTGCACCTCCGTGGAGTGCGGTCCGCACTCCGAGGAGGGCCTGGACGTGCTCCTGGTGGATCTCGGGGACCGCCTCCTGGTCCGGCCCCTGACCGATACGGGGAAAAGCCTGACAGCGGACCTGGATCAGGCAGAGCCCGGGGACACGGAGGAAGCCGCCAAGCAGAAGGATGCGGCTGAAGCGGCCATCACCCAGGGCATAACCATGGAAAACATCCGGGCCAGGAACGTCCTGGAGGAATACGAGCATCCCTGCTTCGACCGGATCTTCGAGTCCTGCATCAACTGCGGGACCTGCACCTTTTACTGTCCCACGTGCCACTGTTTCGACATCCAGGACGAGACCCAGGAGGATCTCGGCAAGCGCATCCGTGTTTGGGACACCTGTATGAGCTGGCTCTTCACCCAGCATACCTCAGGGCACAATCCCAGGGGTGGAAAAAAGGATCGCGTCCGTCAGCGGTTTATGCACAAGTTCAAGTACATGCCGGACAAATTCGGCGTGATCGGCTGCGTCGGCTGTGGCAGATGCACCTCCAAGTGCCCGGTGAATATCGACGTGCGCAGTGTGGTGAACAGCATGGACGAACAAATCGGCGAATGAAGCGAGAGCATTATGAAGAATCCCTATTTGCCCTATCCGGTTCGTATACGCAATATCGAGATCGCGACCGAGGACCGGAGCCTCCGGACCTTCGATCTGGAGTTTTTGAATCAGGAAGACGCCGAGGCCTTCACCTATCTGCCGGGCCAGTTTGCCGAGCTCTCCGTACCCGGGTACGGCGAATGCCCTATCGGGATTGCCTCGAGCCCAACGGAAGGCGACCACCTGACCTTCACCGTGAGCAAGGCCGGCCTGGTCACCAGCAGGCTGCACAGCATGAAGGAAGGGGATATCATGGGGGTGCGGGGCCCCCTGGGCAATCCCTACCCCCTGCAGGATATGCAGGGCAAGAACGTGGTCATCCTGGCTGGGGGCTATGCGGTCACCACCCTGCGCTCCACCATGGTCTGGCTGCTGCATCCGGACAACCGGGAGAATTACGGAGAGATCACCTTCGTCTACGGGGCGAGGACCCCGGGCATGCTCCTGTATAAGGACACGCTCGAGGAATGGGACCAGCGCAGTGATGTGAACACCTACATCACCATCGACAACCATGTGGAGGGCTGGGACAAGTACGTCGGCTTTGTGCCCCAGATCGCGGAGGAGGTTTCTCCGAGCCCGGAGAATGCCGTGGCTCTGGTTTGCGGCCCACCGATCATGATCAAGTTCACCCAGCCGGTGCTGGATAAGTGCGGATGGCAGAGCGATCAGATCATTATGAGCCTGGAAAACCGCATGAAGTGCGGCATCGGCATCTGCGGCCGCTGCAATGTGGGGCCGCACTATGTGTGCAAGGACGGCCCGGTGTTCACCAAGGCCGAGCTGGATCAGCTGCCCGGGGAATACTGATTTTTCCCTGTGCCGGTCGGCACGCACGCTGAGGTCCCGTCCGCTTCCGGCCGGGACCTTTTCAGTGCTCCGGGCTCTGCCGAATTTCCTTGCGGGCCTGGCGCAGAAAGAGCTCGTGCCGCTCACTGTACGGGGGATGGGCGAAGAAGGCCGAGCCGGAGACAAGAACGTCCGCTCCGCTGGCCACCAGGGCCCCGGCATTCTCCGGGGAGACTCCGCCGTCCACCTGGATCAGGGTGCTCAGTCCCTCACCGCGGATTCGCTGGGCCAGATCGGCGATCTTGCGGTGGCTGAAGGGGATGAAGCTCTGCCCGCCGAATCCCGGATTGACGCTCATGATGAGCACCATGTCCAGCTGGGGCAGGATGTAGTCCAGACAATTCAGCGGGGTATGGGGGTTCAGGGCCAGGGCCGCACGGGCCCCGCCGTGGCTGATGCGGCTCAGCGCGGACTCTAGATGCGTGCAGGCCTCGGCGTGGATGCAGACAAGATCGGCCCCGGCCTCCAGGAACTGGTCCAGATAGCGCTCCGGTCGGTCCACCATGAGGTGGACGTCGAAGAAGAGGTGCGTCTTGGGCCGACATTTTTGGACAATGGGCGCGCCGAGGGTGATGTTGGGCACGAAGGCCCCGTCCATCACGTCCCAGTGGACCCAGGACAACCCTGCCTCCTCCAGGTCGGCGAGCTCCTGATCCAATTTCCCGAAGTCCGCGGACAGAAGTGAAGGGGAAAGAATGGGCCTGGTTGTGGGTGTGCTCATAGGTGGCTCCCGGGCCTAGGGCCCCTTGGTTGACAGAACGGCTTCAGCCAAGGCATTCACGTGGTAGCCCGAGATACGCCTGTTCGGGAAGGGGTTCCAGCCGTGATTTTGGCTGACGGGCGCGGGCAGCACCCGAGGGGGACCTTCCGCTAAGGGTTTTCCCGGGACAGCACCATCTATACTGCAAACGGCGGAAGAGTCAAATAGCACATCGAGTCGCTGGGAGGTCTCATGCAAGAGAGGAAAAAAATGGCGGACGCGCTCCGGATGCTGAGCCTGGACGCCGTACAACAGGCGGAGTCCGGCCATCCCGGTGCTCCAATGGGCATGGCGGACATAGCCCAGGTCCTGTGGAGCGAGTACCTGAAGCACAATCCCGCGGAGCCTTCCTGGGTGGACCGGGACCGGTTCGTCCTCTCCAACGGTCACGCCTCCATGCTGCTCTACTCCCTGCTCCATTTGACAGGGTACGATCTGCCCCTGGAGGAGCTGAAGCGCTTCCGGCAACTGGGGTCCAAAACTCCGGGGCATCCGGAATACGGCCAAACTCCGGGCGTGGAAACCACAACCGGGCCACTGGGCCAGGGGCTGGGCAACGCCGCGGGCATGGCCCTGGCGGAGAGGCTCATGGCCGCGCGGTTCAATACGCCCGAACACCGGATTGTGGATCACTATACCTACGTTTTTGCCGGTGACGGCTGCCTCATGGAAGGGATCTCCCATGAGGTGGGCTCTCTGGCCGGGACCCTGGGGCTGGGCAAGCTCATTGTGTTCTACGACGACAACGAGATCTCCATCGACGGCGATGTTCGGCAGTGGTTCAACGAGGACGTGGCTGCGCGCTTCTCCTCCTATGGCTGGCAGGTCATTCCCGCTGTGGACGGGCACGATCCCCAGGCCGTCTCCGAGGCGGTGCATCAGGCCAGACAGGATGTGAGCCGGCCCAGCCTGATCTGCTGCAAGACCCGGATCGCCTGTGGCTCGCCCAATATGAGCGGAAGCCACAAGTCGCACGGCGCCCCCCTTGGCGAGGAGGAGGTGGAGGCCACCCGGAAGAACCTGGGCTGGGAGCATCCCCCCTTCGTCATCCCCCGCGAGGTATACGACGCCTGGGACGCCAGGGAAACCGGGCGTAGGCTGCAAAAGGACTGGGAGGAGCGCTTTGCCGCGTACGAAGCGGAAAACCCCGAGCTGGCCCGGGAGTTCAAGCGCCGCATGAAGGGCGATCTTCCCGAGGGTTTTCGGGAGGCGGCGCGGGAGCACCTGCAGGAGCTGGTCCGCGAGGAACGGGACCTGGCCACGCGCAAGGCCTCCCAGGCAGTCCTGGAGCGGATGAGTCCCCAGCTTCCCGAGCTGGTCGGCGGCTCGGCGGATCTGAGCGGCTCCAACAGCACGTTGTGCTCCAGCTCCTGTCCGGTTGAGGAGGGCCGCATCGAAGGCAACTATATCTACTACGGGGTCCGGGAGCTGGGCATGGCCGCCATGGTCAACGGTCTCGCCCTGCACGGCGGATGCATTCCCTATTGCGGCACCTTTCTCGTGTTCTCCGACTACGCCCGCAGCGCTATTCGTCTCGCCGCGCTGAGCGGGATCCGCAGCATCTTTGTCCTGACCCACGACTCCATCGGCGTGGGCGAGGACGGACCCACCCACCAGCCTGTGGAGCACACGGCCTCCCTGCGGATGATCCCCGGGCTTCGGGTCTGGCGGCCGTGCGACATCGTGGAGACCCAGGTCGCCTGGCGGGTGGCCCTGGAGACCGCTCGGGCCCCCTCGGCCCTGGTTCTTTCCCGGCAGAAGATGGCCCAACGGGTGCGCAACATGACCGCGGCCCAGGAGATCGAACGAGGCGGATACATCCTGCTCGATTCGCAGGACAGGCCCGAGCTGGTCCTGATCGCCACCGGTTCCGAGGTGGAGCCAGCGGTGCGGGCGGCTCGGCAGTTGGGTCAGGAGGACCGCAGGGTACGGGTGGTCTCCATGCCCTGCCTGGAGGTCTTCGAGGCCCAGGAGGCGGAATACAAAAATTCCGTGCTGCCGCGGGATGTGCCCAGGCTGGTGGTGGAGGCCGGAGCCACCGACGCCTGGTACAAATACGCGGGCAGCAACGGAGCGGTCATGGGACTGGACCGTTTCGGCGTGTCCGCTCCCGGGGGGGAGCTGTTCAAGCACTTCGGCCTGGATACGGAAGGGGTCCTGCACAAGGCGCGCGAGCTGTTGCGAAGCAGCTAGTCGGAAGCGCGCGAGCCTTTTTAGCGAGCCCGCTGCTCCGGCAGCGGGCTCGTTGTTTTCCGGTGGAGGAGAATGGAGGGTTACAGGCTGTACCCGTCGTATCCCTTCAGGCCGAGGAGACCGCAGAGGTAGGGATCCGCCGTGCTCTCCGGCAGCAGAACAGCCGGAGGCTCCAGGCTGAGCTTCGTCGCGCGCAGGTTCAGAATGATCGAGGTGGAGGAGATTTCCTCGCGCAGGAATTCGAGGCGGATGGACCCTTTTTTAGCCAGGTCCCGGTCGCGCAGGAAATTGAGAAGGGTTCCGGGGTTGCGGTTCCCGGGCAAATTTGGAGTCTGGTCGTCGGATTTGAGCTTGTCCTGAACGCGTGGCCAGAGGTTGGCGAAGCTGAAGCGGGGCTGATCCGGTGGATCCGCCGGGGGGCTGACTCGGGTAAGCTCCTGCCCCGGCTCGGGATCCGGGAGGGTATAGAGACGGATGTCCTTTTGCTCCAGGAATCCCGCAAGCAAAGCTCCTGCGCGCTCTTGGGCCAGGGGGGCGCGGAAAAAGAGGTAATATTTCGATTGGCCGTTTGTCTTGATCACGAATTGGTACTGGGCCCGCATTTCCAGGACGATCTGCTGGAAGTTGAGGATGAGGCTTTCCCCGGGGCTCCAGAAGATGAGCCTGCTCCCGGTGCTCTGCTGCAGGCTCTGGAACAGCTCGATCAGGGACCAGGAATCATTGACCCGGCAAGCATGAAGATCGGTCCGCTCCACCTTCTTGCGGATCAGGGGAGTGGCGTACTGCTCCGGAACCAGGAGCAGTGACTGGCCCCACGGTGCTTCCAGTATGGGGGTGCGATCCAGGTCGATATGGACCCAGCCCCCTTTCTGCGAGGGATAGAGGATCTTTTCCTCCGCTGACGGGCTGAACCCCATTTCCCGCAGTATGTTCAGCGCCAGCTCCCGATCCGTGGTCCTCCCCTCGGGCTCTGGCTCTGGCTCTGGCTTGGGTTTCGGCTTCGGCTCGGATTCGGTCTTGTGTGAGGCGGATGGGGCTGAGTCCCTGCCATCGGCAGATGGCTCTTCACCGGTTGATTTCCCCGTATCCGCAGGGCCAGCGCCGGATTTTTCCTTCCCGGAAGCGCTCCCGTTGGCCTTGTCCCTGGAGGACAGGGCGATGTCCTTCCTTTCGTGCTCCGGAGGGAGGGGGATGGTGATCCGCTGCCCCACTTCCAGACGATCGGCGTCTTCGATGTGGGGATTGAGCTCCTTGAACAGCTCGAGGTACTCGTCAAAGATAAGCCTGTCCGAGAGCCCCACTTTCTGGCGTAGGATCTGGCCCAGATGCTCTCCGCTCTGAACGGTGTAATCCGTGGTGGGAACCGGGGCCTCGAAATTGGGGACTTCCGGCACGGTGAATTCGGCGTGTTTTTTTACGGAATGAGGAAAATAGACGATTTGGCCCGGTTCGATGCGGTCCAGGTCCTCGATGTGGGGATTGATCTCCTTGGTGCGCTGAAGGAGGCGGGGCCTGAGCTCGGAGGAGATCTTGAAGCGCCGCAGGATGTCGTAGACATGGTCTCCCTTCTCGATCCGGAAGGCGTAGCGCTTGTTGTCTTGCTTCCGGAGATCCTTTTCGAAGTAGAGCTTGGGCGGGGAGGCGAAGGCCAGGGATGTGGCGAGGCAAATCCCGGCCAGAGCGGCGCAGGCGATGTCGAGGAGATGTGGACGATGCCTCATGGTCCGGTATCACTCCGCTTGGGTGCCAGGAAATGCTGAATAAGCTCGGACAAGGGGTGCGCTGTATCCGCTCGAGCTTATGATACAAACCGCAATGGTTCAAGAGCTCCGAGTGCGTGCCTCGGGCCGAATTTGTTCCGGTCCGGAAAAACCACCCAAGCGCCCCTGGCGAAATCCTGCTTCGCAGGCCGGGCTGAGCCGGCATTCCGGCAGCAGACCCGTGGATAGCGGGATGCCTCAGCCCTGCAGGAGCCAGGCACAGAACGCATTCAGGTCGCGGGCGACGATGTCGGGCCATTCCCTGGCCCGGGATTCCCTCTCCTCGCGCCAAGGGCCGTCTGGCTCGGGTATTCCCAGGTTCCGCGCCTCGTCGGATCCATGACCGGTGAGAAGGAGGGCCGTTGCTGCCAGACCCGCGTTTTTGCCGAATGCCACATCCGACATCTTGTCCCCGACCATGAGGCTTTGTTCGGCACGGAGCCCGAATTCGCGTTGCAGGACGGACCACATCCCCGTGCGCGGCTTGCGGCAGGTGCAGCCGTCCTCCGGAGCGTGCGGACAGTGGAGCTTGCCCCGGAAGACAACCTGGTACGGGACAAGCATGTTTTCCAGTCTTTGGTCCACCTTTTTGCGATCGGATTCCGAGAAGTAGCCCCTGCCGATCCCGGACTGGTTGCTGACCAGAAAGAGGTGGAAACCGGCATGGCTCAGGCGTTGCAGGGAGTGGGCCACCCCTGGCAGAAGCTGCACGTATTCCGGGGTGCTCAGGTAATGGTTTTCCCTGATGACGGTCCCGTCACGGTCGAGGAGAATGTTGAGCAGATCGTGCATGATTGAAGCTCGTTGTCGTCGGTGCGGGCGCTCTCTCGCGGCCCGCGCCGCGGTTGTGCATTGCAGTCCGGCCAGGAGTTTGCTAAATTGAATCCGAGGAAACTCCGGCCGGATGGGGTCGGATCCTGACCCCGGGAGCGCTATCGGGTCCTGGTCAGTGCTCACTCCGCCCCGGAGACCGAGGGAATGGACGGCAACAGGGGGTAAGGCCACCGTACGGATCCCGGGGGAAAGTCGCATCGCAAACCGCCTGTCGGGCTGAGTGCAATCCCTTAACCTTGCTTCATCGAAGCGGACCGCGAGCTATATGGAAATCCTGATCATCTCCTTCGGGCTCGCCGTGGGGATATCCGCTTTTTGCTCCCTGGCCGAGGCCGTCCTCTATTCCGTCTCCTGGAGCTATATAGAAAAATTGCGCGGGGAAGGCAAGCGGACAGGGGATGTGCTCTACGCTTTGCGCCGGAGGGTGGACGAGCCGATTACCGCCATCCTCACCCTGAATACCGCCGCCCACACCGCAGGAGCGGCTGTCGCGGGAGCGGCAGCGGCCAAGGTGTTCGGCGAGTCCTCCATGTTCACCTTTTCCCTGGTGTTCACCCTGGTTATTCTCATCTTTTCCGAGATCATCCCCAAAACGATCGGGGTCCTGTACAACCGGCCATTCTCCCATATCCTGGCCTATCCCTTGAAATACCTGGGCCTTGTCTTCTTCCCAGCAATCAAGTCCATCGGGCTCCTGGTCAATCTCCTGGGCAAGAATAAAATGGGGCCGGACGCGAATGAGGAGGATGTTTTGGCCCTGGTGAGCCTGACCCGGAAAAGCGGGAGATTGAAGCGTTTCGAGGAGTTGACCATCCAGAATATCCTGGCCCTGGATGATCGGACCGTGCAGGAGGTGATGACCCCGCGGACGGTAATCTTTTCCCTGCCGGTGGAAGATCGGGTCTGCGACGTGTGGGACGGGGAGCATGTCTGGCCCTATAGCCGGGTTCCGGTCTACGCCGGAGGGGATCCGGAGGAGGTGGTGGGCATCGTCTACCGCCGCGAAGTGCTGGAGGCCCTGGCGGAAGGCAAAAGGGAGCTCCCCTTGCAGCAGATGATGAAACCGGTCCACTTCCTCCTGGAAAGCTTGACCTTGGATCGCGTTTTAGTCAAATTTTTGGAGTCCCGGATCCACTTGGCTGTTGTACTGGATGAATACGGAGGAGTCGCCGGGATTATCTCCCTGGAGGACATTCTGGAGGAGATCCTGGGCGACGAGATCATGGACGAGACGGACCAAGTCGCGGATATGCGGCAATTGGCCATAGAGAAGAAGCAGGAGCTTCTGCGGAACAAACAGGGGGCCTGAGGGCCGAAGACATGGAGTCGCACGGCTTAGTGGCTTCCGCGAAGGGTGCGTGATGCGGTCCAAAGCCAATCAAAAGACAGTCTATATTGTCGCTCTGGGGCTCTTGTGTCTCGGACTGGGCTATCTTGTCCTGAGCGGCTTTCAGAAGAGCACCATGTACTTCCTCAATGTGTCCGAGGCCTTGGCCAAAACCCCTCAAGAGGTGCAAAAGGCCAGGGTCTTCGGCACCATCGCCCCGGATGGCCTGCGGGAGGCTTCCGGAGACGGCAAGGCGGTGTTTCGGCTCGCGGACAAGGAGGAGCCGCAGCAGACGTTGCGAGTCAGATACAGCGGTGCCCTGCCGGATAAGGTCAAGCCTGGAACCGAAGTCATCGTCGAAGGCAGCATGGGAGAAAGCGGCAATGTCTTTTCCGCCCACACCCTGCTGACCCAATGCCCTTCCAAGTACGAGAACGAGTCCTGACAACCTCTTTCGCCCGCGGGATGTGACCAATGGCAATACTCGCCTATTTCTCCCTGCTCCTGGCCCTTTTCGCGGCCCTAGGAGGAGCGGCCTACGCCCTGGTCCGTCTTTGGCGGGGGGGCGCCGTTCCCTCGATCTGGATGGAGCGCTGCCAGATCCTGCTCTTGGTCCTGCTTGCGGCAGCGAGCGCCGTCCTTTTCGGCGCGCTCGTCTCCCACGACTTTTCCTTGGCCTATGTCCGGGATCACACCGACAGCACCATGGCCTGGTACTATTCCTTCAGCGCGTTCTGGGCGGGTCAGGAGGGCTCCTTTCTCTTCTGGGCCCTGGCCATCTCGGTCATGGGCGTGATATGGACCCTGCAGCCCGGGTACAGGGAGATGCCCAGTGAAACCAGGACCGCGTTCTGGATGTTTTTCTTCGCCGTGGAAGCGATGTTTATCCTGCTCCTGACCACGGTGAGCAACCCCTTTCTTCTCCTCTCTCCGACTCCGTCGCAGGGCAGCGGCTTGAATCCCCTGCTTCAGAATCCGGGCATGATCTTCCATCCGCCGGTTCTGTTTCTGGGATACGCCGGATTCACCGTGCCCGCCTGCTCGGCTCTCGCCTCGGGCCTTGCCGGACAGGACTATCCCTGGCTGCGGGGAGTGCGCAATCCCTTTCTCCTGGCTTGGGTGCTTTTGACCGCGGGAATCGTTATCGGGGCCTGGTGGTCCTATATGGAGCTCGGCTGGGGCGGGTACTGGGCCTGGGATCCGGTGGAGAATGCCTCGCTGCTTCCCTGGCTCGCGGCGACGGCCTTCCTGCACACCTCATTGCTTGGCAGGCGCTTTCGGGTCCTGGAGCGGAGCAACATCCTGCTCGCCGGGCTCACCCTCTTTCTGTGCTTCTTCGCCACCTTCCTCACCCGCAGCGGAGTGCTCAATTCCCTGCACACCTTCGGGAACAACGCAGCGGGCATGCCCCTGCTCTTTCTGCTTCTCGGCTCGTTGCTCCTGACCGTCCTGGTCTCCGTGATCGCCAGGCCAAGAGACCGCAGGGATCTGGGAGATGTGTTCAGCAGGCAGGGGTTCGTGGTGCTGTTGACCTGGCTCATGCTCGCCCTGGCCCTGGTTATCGGAGGGGCAACCCTGTTGCCCGCCCTGAGTCAGCTGGTGCAGGAGTCCTCCGTGGGGGTGGATGCGGGCTTCTACAACAGGGTTTGCCTGCCCCTGTTCGGGCTCGTGTTTTTGCTGCTCGCCCTGTGCCCGGGGCTGGCCTGGAACCGAGCCAGACTGGACCGCTTTCGGGCCTTCTTTTTGCCCGGTCTCTTTATCGGGATCGTTGTTCTGCTGCGCCTAGCTGGCCTGCCCATTTCGCTGCCCCCGCTGGCTATGGCCCTGATAGGTTGCGCCTTTGCCTCCGTGGCTCTTCTCCTCTGGCAAAGCCGCTCCTCCTTGCGACGACAAGGGGCCTGGAGCACCTGGGGGGTGCATCTCGGGCTCTGCCTTCTCGCTCTGGGAGTGGCGGTTTCCGGGCCGTACAACACCTCCACAGAGGCCATTCTGAGCAAGGGGAACAGCTTCAGCCTTCAGGAGTACACCTTCACCTTTGAGGGGATGACCACCAAGAGACAGCCGGGCATGTCCGCCTCTGTAGCCCATATACGGGTCTCTGGCGAAAACGGGGAACTGGGCCTTCTCCAGCCGGAACGCAGAACGTACCAAAACTTCAGGCAGCCCTTCGCGGAGGCCTCGGTCCTCCCCGGGCTCGGTGACGAGATCTACGTGACCCTTCTCAGGGCGAATCAGGAGGAGATCGTGCGGGTCAAGGCCAAGGTCATGCCCCTGGTCAACTGGATCTGGATCGGCGGAGGTCTAATGTGCCTGCTCGGCCTGCTCGGCGTGCGCAAACAAGGAAATCCCAAGGTCGGCCATGCTCATTGAGGCCGAGGGGCTCAGCAAGTTCTTCGGGGTCAAGCCCGTTTTCCGGAAGCTGGACTTTTGCGTGGACCCAGGGCAGGTGGTGTTGGTCCTGGGAGAGAACGGCAGCGGCAAGTCCACCCTGCTTCGCATCCTGGCCGGGCTGCTCCAACCGAGCGGAGGCAGGCTCCATGTTGGGGCCGAGCCAGGGGAGGTCGGATATGTGGGGCACCAGCCATATGTCTATCCCGGCTTGAGCGCGTGGGGGAATCTGCGCTTCTGGGCCAGGTTGCACGGAATTTCCGCGGACAAAAGGCGCATGGAGCAGGCCCTGGCCCGTTTCGGCTTGGAGCGGATCAAGCACGAGCCCGTGGCCTTTTATTCTCGCGGGATGCTGCAGCGGTTGAACCTGGCCAGGGTCCTGTGCCTCGGACCCCGGGTCTATCTTTTGGATGAACCTTCCACCGGCCTGGACACGTCTGCCCGGGCGGTGCTGCACGAGGTGATCGGCGAGTTGCGCGGAAAAGGCTGTGTTGTTCTGTGGGTGAGCCATTATCCGGAGAGGGATATGTTCCTGGCTGATCGGATGGTGCATCTCAAGGACCGGAGCGGATGGATGGAGGTCCCTGTCCGGGAGGCGCCGCAATCCGCAACCCTCGGGCCAGAGCTTCGCTGAGCGCTGCTGTATGTTGCCGGGTGCGTGGCTCATTGCCAAGAAGGACATCGGACTGCTTTTATTTCAGGGGCGGGGGATGGTCCAGGCCGGGCTGCTGGGACTTTTGCTCATCTTCCTCTTCAGCCTGGCTGGCAGCGGGGACAGGATAGCGGGCAGCTGGATCGCGGCGGTCTTTTGGCTTGCCTCCTGTTTCAGCCTGGTTTTGATCTACAACGGCCTCTATGCCCTGGAAGAGGAGAGCCTGGCCCGGGAGGGCCTGCTGATGGCCCCCGTGCCCCCCCAGTCCGTCTGGCTGGGCAAGGCCCTGGCCGGAGGGCTGCTTTTGCTCCTGCTGCAGCTTCTGTTCCTGCCCGCTGGAGCGGTCTTTCTCGGCGCGGGATCCTTGAGCTCATGGGCCGCCGGGGCGGGATTGCTTGTTTCCGTGGATGCCGGGCTGGTTCTCCTGGGGTCGCTTTTCGGGGCCCTGGGACAGGGGCATAGCACCAGGGAATCCCTGCTCAGCGTGATCCTCTTTCCCCTGCAGGTGCCCCTGATCATGGCCGGGATCCACATAGGCGCCGCGCTGCTGGCCACGACCGCGGAAACCGGGTCCCTGACCTCCTGGTACGGCCTGATTCTGGCTTTTGACGCGGTTTTCGCCGGAGCCGGACTGATCCTTTTCCCCTTTGTCTATGCCGAATGAGGCGGGGGCGCGAAGCTGATGCAGTGGAAGATTCCAGCAGCCGCCGGAATTACGGGGCTGCTCATGCTCGCGAGCCAGTACGCGATCTGGATCTGGTCCCCAGTGGAAGCCCACATGGGCCCGATCCAAAAGATATTCTACACCCATGTGGCCCTGGCCTGGTGGGGGTTCTTCTGCTTTTTTCTCGTCTTTGTCTTCAGCACCCTGTACCTCCAACGCAGGCGGGAGATATATCATCTCCTGGCCGGCGCGGCGGGGGAGCTCGGGGTCCTGTTTTCCGGGCTGGTTCTGTTGACCGGCATGGCCTGGGCCAAGGCCTCCTGGAACACGTGGTGGACCTGGGATCCCAGATTGAGCACTGCTCTGATCCTGTGGTTCGTGTACTCGGGATATCTTCTGGTGCGCCAAATCGATCCCGCTGAAGCCAAGATGAAGACCGCTGCCGCGGTTCTGGGGATTGTGGCCTTTCTCGATGTACCGCTCGTCTTTTTTTCGGCACGCATGTGGCGCAGCGCGCACCCCTCGGTGATTGCCAGCCGCGAGGGCGCGTTGCCCGAGGCCATGGCCATTACTCTCGTTCTCTCCCTGCTTGCCTGGGGCGCGCTTTGCGGGCTCATGTTCTGGCTGCGCTTTCGACAGCTGCAGATCAAGCAGAGGCTCGCCGTTCTCCTTTGGGGGGATTGGTAGAAGAAACGGGCCCTTTCCCCAACCGATACGGCTTGACTGAAGGGTAGCGAAGGAAACGATCCCGCTTCCCCCGGGAGCGGAACAGGACGACCAAGGTGGGCCGGATGGGCGCAATGGAACTGTTGTTTGCCGCTAACGCGGTTGTGTGGCTGGGGGTGTGCGGATACATCGCCTTTTTGGCGGGTCAGACAGGGAAGAACGAGCGCAGGCTGCAGCAGCTCGAGCTCAAGGAGGACAGCGATGCCCGCGCCGACTGGTAAGGGCGCCAAGCTCGTGCTCATCCTCGTCGGGATCTGCCTGCTCGGGGTGTTGGGGTATTCCATGGTCTACAGGGTCCAGCATCCCTTTCTCACCCAGCAGCGGGAGCGGCCCGGTCAAGCTTCCCAGCAGCCGTCCCGGGATAACATGGGGCGTATTGCGGAGCTGATGAGCCAGATTCAGGAAAATCCCCGGGATGTTCGAGCCCTGACCGAAGTGGCTCGGAGATTCATGTCCATGAACGCCTTTGAGCGGGCGGCCAAGTTCTGGGAGCGGGTTCTTCGCATCAGCCCGGAAGATCCGGAGCCCAGGCAGGGTCTGGCCATGTGCTACTATCGACTGAATCGGCACCAGGATGCCGCGAGGCAATTGCGCCGCGTCCTGGAGCTGGATCCGGATAATGCCTACGCCCATTTTAATTTGGGAGTGCTCTTGACCGGTTATCTGGAGGAGCCCGAAAAAGGCAGGGAGCATTTCCGGCAAGTGCTGGACGCGGAAGGGGCGAATGCCGAGCTCAGGGACAGAGCGCGGCGCGAGCTGTCGCAATCGCCCGCAAACGAGGAATAGACCAGCAAGGTCTTCAAGGAGGTTACGCATCATGGATAAAGTGCAGAAATTCGCTCTCACCTTCGACGATGTCCTGCTTTTGCCGGACTATACCGAGGTGCTGCCGCACGAGGTCGATGTGAGCACCCATCTTACCCCGGGGATAAGCTTGAATATCCCGCTGCTCAGCGCTGCCATGGACACCGTGACCGAGGCGGAGATGGCCATTGCCATTGCCCGTCAGGGAGGGATCGGGATCGTGCACAAGAACATGAGCGTCCAGGCCCAGAGCCGGGAGGTGGAAAAGGTCAAGAAATCGGAGAGCGGCATGATCGTGGATCCGGTGAGTATCGAGCCGGATTGCACCGTGGGGAAGGCCCTGGAGATCATGGCCCACTACAAGATTTCCGGTCTGCCGGTGGTTCAGGAGGGAGTGGTCGCCGGGATCGTGACCAATAGGGACGTGATGTTCGTCCGGGATATGCAAACCCGTGTCGCGGAGATCATGACCACGGACAATCTGGTCACCGTGTCTCCGGGAACGGACTTGGAGCAGGCCAAGACGGTCCTGCATCAGAACCGGATCGAGAAGCTCCTCGTTGTTGACGATGAGCGCAGGCTGCAGGGGCTTATCACCATCAAGGACATCGAGAAGATCAAGAAGTATCCCGAGGCCTGCAAGGACGAACTGGGCAGGCTGCGCGTCGGTGCGGCGGTTGGAGTGGGCGAGGACATGGAAGAACGGGTCAAGTCCCTGGTTTACTTCGGTGCGGACGCCCTGGTGCTGGATTCGGCCCACGGATACAGCAAGAACGTGATCCGAGCGGTGGAGTTCATCAAGCATCACTTCCCTCAGTGCCAGGTCATTGCGGGCAATGTGGCCACGTACGAGGGAAGTCGGGCCCTGCTTCAGGCCGGAGCGGACAGCATCAAGGTGGGTATCGGCCCGGGGTCCATTTGCACCACCAGAGTGGTTTCCGGTGTCGGGGTTCCCCAGGTTTCGGCCATCATGGAGTGCATCCAGGCGGCCAGGGAAATGGACCGATGCCTTATTGCCGACGGCGGAGTGAAATTTTCCGGGGACTTGGTCAAGGCGATCGCCGCGGGCGCGGACTCGGTCATGATGGGCAGCATGCTCGCAGGGACCGAGGAGAGCCCAGGAGAGACCATCCTTTACCAGGGCCGGCGTTACAAAATCTATCGGGGAATGGGGTCCATCGACGCCATGCGGGAAGGCAGCCAGGATCGCTACGGCCAGGAGGAGATGGAGAAATACGTTCCCGAGGGGATCGTGGGGCGTATCCCCTATAAAGGAAAGGTCCGGGAGACCCTGTATCAGCTCGTGGGCGGACTGCGGTCCGGAATGGGCTATGTGGGGAGCTCGGATATCTCCGAGCTGCAGAGCAAGTCGCGCTTTGTCCAGATCTCCCAGGCCGGGTACAGGGAGAGCCACGTCCACGATGTGCTCATCTCCAAGGAAGCGCCCAACTATCAGGTGGATATGCGCTAGGTGTACGTGTTTGGCCGCCCGGTCTCGGGCGCCACGCTTGAAGACCAAAAAACGTTCCCGACCTGGCTCGGAACTGCGGTTTTCAGGGCGAGAAATCGCCTGTGATCTTCTTCCGGCGGGGGGCGGCAATAATCCCCTTAGCAGCAAAAACAGGAGCTGACTTCGTGACCCAAAAGCAAGACAAAGTGGTCATCCTCGACTTCGGATCGCAATACACCCAGCTCATTGCCAGGCGGGTGCGGGAAGCCGGTGTCTATTCCGAGATCCATCCCTGCGGGATATCGCCGGACCGCCTCGAGGATCTCGCCCCGACCGCCCTGATCCTTTCCGGCGGTCCTGCGAGCGTGTCCGACACGAACTCCCCAGGTCTGGACGAGGGCATCCTCTCCCTGGGCTGCCCCGTTCTGGGGATCTGTTACGGAATGCAGCTCTTGGCCCGTATGTGCGGCGGCAGGGTCCAACCCTCGGAGAGCCGGGAATACGGTCGGGCCAATCTGGAGGTTCTCCAGGAGAGCCCCTTGTTCAAGGGCGTGGCCGCACCGGGGGATGGCCTCAAGGTTTGGATGTCCCATGGGGACACGGTGCTCGAGGCCCCTGAAGGATTCGCGGTGCCCGCATGCACGGATCAGGTCGAGGTGGCGGCGATGGCCCATTCGGAACAGGGCGTCTACTGCCTGCAATTCCATCCGGAGGTTTCCCATACCGAGGGCGGGGACAGGATCCTGCGCAACTTCCTCTTCGAAATCGCCGGTCTTGAGCCCACCTGGAGCATGGCCTCCTTCATCGATTCCCAGATCCGGAAAGTGCGGGAGCAAGTGGGCTCAAGCAAAGTGGTCTGCGGTCTGAGCGGGGGGATCGACTCCACGGTTGTGGCGGTTCTGCTCCATCAGGCCCTCGGTGAGCAGCTGCACTGCATCTTTGTGGACAACGGGCTCCTGAGGGCGGACGAAGGTGAGGAGGTTGTGCGGTATCTGCGGCGCCACTTCGATCTCAATCTTCGCTACGTTCAGGCGCAGGAGGATTTCCTGACCCGATTGGAGGGAGTGGCCGACCCCGAGGAAAAGCGGAGGATCGTGGGCAATACCTTTATCGAGATCTTCGAGAGGGAGGCCCGCTCCATTTCCGATGTGAGGTATCTGGCCCAGGGCACTCTCTACCCCGATGTGATCGAGAGCGTGTCCTCCAAGGGGCCTTCGGCGGTGATCAAGTCGCACCACAATGTGGGGGGGCTGCCGGAGCGGATGGATCTCGAGCTCATCGAGCCCCTGCGGGAGCTGTTCAAGGACGAGGTGCGCAAGGTGGCGCTTGAGCTGGGCCTGCCGGATTTTTTGGTCTGGCGTCATCCCTTTCCCGGACCCGGCCTGGCCATCAGGATGATAGGCGAGCTGGACTCCCAGGGGCTGGATATCCTGCGCCAAGCGGATCGCATCGTGCACAACGAGTTGATGGCTTCGGGTTGGTATTTTAAGATTTGGCAGGGATTTGCCGTGCTGCTGCCCATGAAGACCGTTGGGGTCATGGGTGACGAGCGAACCTACGAGCACGTGGTCGCGCTGCGGGTTGTGGAGAGCACGGACGCCATGACGGCTGACTGGGCCAAGCTGCCGGACGAGCTGCTCTCCAAGATATCCAACAGGATCATCAATGAGGTCAGGGGAGTGAACCGGGTGGTGCTGGACATCTCCTCCAAGCCTCCCAGCACCATCGAGTGGGAATAGGTGTCCCGGAAGATTTTTTGCATGGCTGACACATCTCACCCTCCTTCCGTGTGCGAAGCGGTGGGGAGGAAAGGAAACGGACAGAATGTTTAGCCTAGGCACGACAGAGATTCTGGTGATACTGGTGGTCGCTCTCTTGATCATCGGGCCCTCCAAGCTGCCGGATGTGGCGAGGACCCTGGGCAAGGGCATGGCCGAGTTCCGCCGCATGAGCTCGGATGTGAAGAAAACCGTGGATCTGGAGACCAAGCTTTCCGATTTGGATCGCCAGGAGCAGGATACGGCGGAGACCGCCATCGGCGCGGATCCTGAAAGCGGGGAGCAAAAGGGTGAGGCGAGCGCGTCCTCTCAAGAGAATGATTCGAGCCCCACTCGGGATGGCGAGGTTGGTGACGGAACAGGAGGCAATGACGAACCGGAGCGAGCTGATTCACAAGATTCGGGCAAAGGGAGCAGGGCATGAGCGAGGCGAGCGAGCGGTCCGAAGGGGGTGCTTCCGGAACGGGTGAGATGGGCTTTCTGGATCATCTGCAGGAGTTGCGCAAGCGCATCGTCCACGCCATAGCCGCGGCCTTTGCGGGGATGCTCGCGTGCTTCGCATTTTCCCAGCAGCTGTTCGAATGGCTCATGCTTCCCCTGTACCGGGTCATGCCGGACAAGAGCTCCATGATCTACACCGCTCCGCACGAGGCCTTCTTTACCTATATCAAGGTGGCCCTCGTGGCGGGGATCTTTTTGACCAGCCCCTACATTTTCTACCAAGCCTGGCTCTTCGTGAAGCCGGGCCTGTACGCCAGCGAGCGCAAGTACATCATCCCCATCGCCTTTTGTTCCGCCCTGCTCTTTGTCGGGGGAGCGGTCTTCGGGTACTTCATTATCTTCCCTCCCGCGTACAACTTTTTCATGAGCTTCACCAATCAGTACATCAGCCCCATGATCAGCATGAAGGAGGGCTTCTCCTTCGCCTTGCGCATCCTGCTGGCCTTTGGGGTGGTCTTCGAGCTGCCCCTGGTCATCTTTTTCCTGGCCAGACTGGGGGTGGTGACCTCGGATATGCTGCGCAAAGTCCGCAAATACGCTATACTAGTCATATTCGCCGTTTCCGCTCTGCTGACGCCGCCGGATCTTTTCACCCAGACCTTTATGGCCGGACCGGTGATCGTCCTCTACGAGGCGAGCATCTGGATCGCCAGGATCTTCGGTCGCCGGGAATCGAAGAAGAAGGAGGAGAGTGGTGCCGATTCCGAATAACAGGGCCCGGAGAGGATCATCCGGGGCCGGGGAGTGAGCCTATGGTGCCGGGCAAGTCCGAATACAGCAGGGAAACGCGGGAAACACGGGTTTCCGCTTCATTGAACCTCTACGGCACGGGCGAGGCGCGGATCGATACCGGGCTTGGCTGTCTGGACCACATGGTGCACCTCCTTGCCTTCTGGGCCGGATTCGATCTGGAGCTGTCCGCACGGGGCGATCTGCACGTGGACGCCCATCACACCGTTGAGGACTGCGGGCTGTGTCTGGGCCGTACCCTGCACGAGGCCGCGGGTGACAAACAGGGACTGGCCCGGATAGGCTGGGCCAAGGTCCCCATGGATGAGGCCCTGGCCGAGGCCGTGGTCGATCTCTCCGGTCGTCCCTATCTGGTGTACAAGGAGTCCGTTTTGCCGGCAATGATCTTTGGCCAGGAGAAGGACATCTGGCGGGAATTCTTCAAGTCCCTGAGTGATCAGGCCGGGATGAACCTGCATATCAGCTTGGTCTACGGCGAAAACGGACATCACCTTGTCGAGGCGGCCTGCAAGGCCCTGGGTCTCGCTTTGGGGCGGGCCGTGATCCAAAAAGGGAATCACCTCCCCAGTACAAAGGGGGCGCTGTGATACGCAAGCGACTCGCTTTCTGGCTCGCCTTGCTTGTCCTCGTGGCATCCCTTTCCTGTGCCGCGCCCCCAAGCTCGAGGCAATGGACTCCGGAGGGAGAGCTTGCCGTGGCCTCCTTTCATCAGCCTCGCCAGAAATGGGAGCTCTTGGGGACCAGGGAAAGGATTTCCGGGGAGGAAGCCCCCGATCAGCAGCTGAAGGGGCTCACGCAGAAGCTCCTGCAGGAGCTCGAAGAACGGGGATTCGTCTCTCTGCGAGGACCGGGCAGCGTGGCAAGGTGTCGGGAGATTGCCCTCTCCGAGGCCCCGGCCTCGCCGCAAAGCGCCAGGCGCTATTGGGCCAGCGTGGGACGCTGTGTTTCCGCTGAGGCCATTCTGGTTCCCCAGCTGACGCATTGGCGGCAGCGCGAAGGCGGGCCATGGGGTGTGGAGCGCTCGGCAAGCGTGGCCTTGCACCTGGTTTTGCTCGACACGGAGGAAGGCGAGGTGTTGCGGTTTTTCCAATTCAAGGAGGAACAAAAGTCCTTGAGCGAAAACCTTCTGGATATCGGCAGCTTCATTCGCCGGGGCGGAAAATGGGTCAAAGCGGAGGATCTGGCTGCGGAAGGGATTCGCCGTGGGCTCAGGGATATGGGATTATGATCGTTTTTCCGGCGCTGGATATCAAGAATGGGGAGTGCGTTCGACTCAGGCAGGGCAGGGCGAACGAGGTTACCGTCTTTGGCAGCGACCCTGTGGGCATGGCCCGGCATTGGGCCTCACAAGGAGCGAGGTGGCTGCACGTCGTGGATCTGGACGGAGCCTTTCAAGGCGTCCCGGTGAATTACGATCTGATTGGCGCGATTTGCGCCGCCTCCCAGACCCCGGTCCAGCTGGGCGGCGGCATCCGGGACGCGGAGACAGCCGCGAATTATTTCCAGGCAGGGGTGAGTCGGCTTGTCCTGGGCACATTGGCCATGGAGGACAAGAGCGCCCTGCGGGAGCTGTGCCGTCGGTATCCCGGCAGGATCGGCGTATCCCTGGACGCGGACAGAGGGCGGCTCAAGAGCAAGGGCTGGGTCGAGGACAGCGGATCGACTGTTTTTGAGGTGCTTCCCGAATTGGAGTCCCTGGGTGTGGCCTTTGCGGTGTACACCGACATCAGCCGCGACGGGATGCAGTCCGGGGTGGATCTGGACACTATAGAGTCTTTGCTGGAGTGTACAGATGTGCCCCTTATCGTGGCCGGAGGGATCGATTCCATGGAGCATATACGCGCGCTGTATTCGCTTCGGGAAAAGGGGCTCGCAGGTGCGATCACGGGACAGGCCATCTACAGCGGGAGCCTGGATTTCCGGGAGGCGGTCAGATGGCTCGAGGGAAAACAGGCGGGCTGATCGAGCTGGTGATTGGATAAGAGCTCTCCCATTTCCTTCCTAGTGGGTTACTATTCACCACCTTGCAAAACCGTGAGCCTACCCCGGGTAGGCTTATACCGATCTGGGGGTTGGTGAATAGTTCCCCTCGCGGTACCATTTTGCAATCCTCATGTATTGGGATACACTGCGGTCAATGGGTTTAGGCATGGCCACTTCCCTGCAACGAAGATGGATGGAGTGGGGCAGGCGCTGCCTCGGGCCGGCGGGCCGGATCTACGCCGCAGGCATGCGGGTGCGCGAAGCCTTGTACGCAACCCGGATCCTTCCGTCCTGGAGGCCGCCGGTTCCCTGTGTGTCAGTGGGCAACATCAGCTGGGGGGGAAGCGGCAAGACCCCGCTGGCGGAGTGGATGCTGCGATTCGCGAGCGGAAAGGGCATGACCCCGGCCCTTCTCAGTCGGGGATACAAGGCGATTCCTCCCTACTATCCCTTCCTGGTCCGTCCGAGGGATCGAGCCGCAGAGACCGGGGACGAGCCCCTTATGTTGGCCCGGTCCTGCCGGGATGCCCTCGTGGTTATCGATCCCCGCAGGGAGAGGGGGGGACAGTGGATCTGGGATCGCAACCGGCCGGATCTCTTCGTCCTTGACGACGGCATGCAACATCTGCGCGTGGAGCGCGACCTGGACCTGGTCCTCTTGACCCCGCGAGACCTGAAGCAGGACTGGAACAGGGTCCTGCCCTCAGGATCATGGCGAGAAGGCCAACAGGCCCTCCGGAGGGCGGACGCGTTTATTCTCCACACTCCGCCCGGGAGCGAGAAGGGGATGTTCGCACGTCTTCGCTCCAGGCTCGATTTGGGAAACAAGCCCGTATTTTCCGTGAGTTTGAATCCAGTGGGCCTTCTGCGTCCGAACGGCTCACGCGTCCATCTTGGCCCGGGAGAGCCCTATCTCCTCATCAGCGGTGTGGGCCGTCCCGAGGCGGTGGAGCAAGGTGTCACCGGCCTGGTGGGCGAGCCGCCAGAGCGCCACATGGCCTTTCCGGATCACCATCCCTTTTCCGGCCAGGACTGGGAGCGGATTCGGCGCACAGCGGATGACCTGGGTTGCCGGGTCATCTGCTGTACTCCCAAGGACGCGGTCAAGCTCGAGGGCCTCGCCGATTCCAGGCTGGCCTGCCTGGACCTGCGACTATCCTTTGGGGAAACGGACAACACCCGCCTCGATTTCCCCGCTTGGCTGGAACAGACATTGAACGAGACCTCCCGCAGGGGATAGCCCTGTTCCCACGGCTCGTCATCCCCGAAATCGCTCCGCGCCGGTGGATGATTCCCCGCCCCAGTCCCTGGCATGAGCACGTAATCCTTCACGGCGCATTTTTCACTGCCTACCTCCGGTAAAAAAGTGCCAAAATACACTGGGAAGGATTCCATAAGGAGAGCCTCCTTGGTGGAGAGCGAGGCATTCCAAGGGATCAGTCCTTGGAGCCAGGCGGGTATTCAGACGGGCTAGAGCAAGGCGTGGTCCCGCAGAAGGGACGTATGAGGCGGGGCCCCGTTCCGGGCCAGATCGCCCAGGGCGGTCTGCCAGAAGGCCCTGTCCCAGTAGAGGAGAATGCTGTCCTGTCGGGATTGGATCTCGTGCAGGAGCTGCCGCGCACTGTGGGAAGTGATTCCGGAGTTGGCGATGATGAGGCAGACGGCGCCCAGAATGAAAGGGGATGTCTCGCAACTCGCCGCGTCAAGGATATGCTCCTGCCAGGAACGGATCAGATCGGGGCGGACCTGGGCCAGCCTGGCGATTCCCCAATAGGCTCCCTCCCGCAGGGGGGCGTATTCCAGGAAGTTGCATGCCTGCTCCCGCTCCAGGATGAAGGAGATCAGGATGCTGGCGTATTCTTCAGCCATCTCGGGATTGCGGGCCATGATCTCCGCCATCGCCTCAGGAGCGCCCCATCCGATGCCCCCGGATTCGTCATTCAGGCTCCAGGTGCAGCGCCGCAGAACGACGCGCACATGTTCCTTCCCGTGATGGGCAAGCTCCGCTGTGGCGATCCCGAAACAGCTTACGGCGTGCCAGCGAATGGAGCGGGAGGTGGAATACAAGGAGGCGAACAGGGGGGAGATCGTTTGCTGGGGCCGGACCACGTGGGTGATGAGGTGGCTGAAGTCACGCTCCCAGCTTGTCTCCGCGAGGATCCCACGCACTTGCTCCTTGAGCTTTCTGGAGGTCGAAAACGTTTTCTGCACGCCCCAGTATCCTTTTTTCCGGTCCCGAAAACGGGACCGGAAAAGATGTTTTATTCCTTGCTGAATTCGTCCTTGCTTGCGCCGCAGACCGGACAGCTCCAGTCATCCGGGAGGTTTTCGAAGGGGGTGCCCGGGGGGATTCCGTTGTCCGGATCGCCCTGTTGAGGGTCGTAGATGTAGCCGCAAACATTGCATACCCATCGATCCATGCTCATTTCCTCCTGGTTTTCCTCGTGCGGTTTCTTCGGGCGGGAGTATTCTTCTCCCGTCGGACCGGCTCCGCGTCTTGGTCCGCGTCTAGCCTTTGGCCTGCCATAATCCGTGGATATTGCAGTATTCCCTTGCCGTGATCTGGGAGGCCTGCAGGCAGAATTCCGCCTCTGGCGCTTGTCCGGGTTGCAGGAACGAGGTGTAGCTGATGCCGTCGGCGATAAGCTCGATCCACTCGATGTAGTGTTTTTCCTCCATGGGATGGGCCACGGAGCCCACACTCACCTTGTATCCCTGGCCCGTTTTCTCGATCACGGGGACATGTTTTTCCTTTGCCGCGTCGACAGTTCCCGGCTCGATCAGTTGCATGGACTGGCCGCAACAGACCAGCTCGCCCTGGCCACCGTGCATGACCTCCACGATATTGCCGCAGATATTGCATTTGTAGATTTCCAATTGACTGGGCATAAAATGGTCCTCCTTGTGTTGGGATACCTTGATTGGTTCTCATCCGTGATCCCATTCTACCATACTTCTCCACAGAGACAATTACGTAGGGAGAACGATTTGGAATGGACAAAACAAGTTTAGGAATAATAATTATTATTGTCAAGCTATTCCCGGGTGAAAACGTAGCGACGCATGGAAATGTTGAACACAAGGCCAAGAAGTATGAAGTTGATCAGGGTAGAGGATCCGCCGTAGCTGAAGAAGGGCAGGGGGATGCCCACAATGGGCATGAGGCCGAGGACCATGCCCATGTTGATCAGAATCTGCCAGAAGAAGTAAAAGAAGACCCCGCAGGTGATATAGGCGCCGAAGGAGTCCTTGGATGTGCCGGCGACCACGACCAGTTGGTACAGGAAGAGGCAGAAGAGGCCGAGAAGGAGGGCGCAGCCCATAAAGCCCCACTCCTCGCCGAAGACGGAGAAGACGAAATCCGTGTGCTTGGCTGGAAGAAAGCGCAATTGGCTTTGAGTGCCCTCCAAAAAGCCCTTGCCCCATATTTGGCCCGATCCGATGGCGATCTTGGACTGAATCGCGTTATATCCCGCACCCAAGGGCTCCTGCTGAGGATTGAGAAAGGTCAGGATGCGCTCTTTCTGGTAGTCCAGGAGAAAAAACCAGGCGATCGGAGCAATGACCGGAATGCCGATAAGGCAGGTGACAAGTATCCTGCGGTTGAGCCCCTTGAACAGGAGCATGCCTCCGGCAAGCATGAGGATATTCAGCCCAGAGCCCAGATCGGGTTGCAGGAGGATGCAGCCCACGGGCAGGGCCACGAGAAGCAAAACCTTGCTCAGGCCCCTCCAGCCCACTGGCCCAGGCATGCGGGCCAACAGAGCGGCGCAGAGGAGAATGACGCTCACCTTGGCCAGCTCAGTGGGCTGAAAGCTGATCGGGCCCAGGTCGATCCAGCGGCTGGCTCCGGAAATGGACGTGCCGAAAAGAAGGACGTAGCCCAGAAGGCCCAGGGTCACGCCGTACAAAGGCCATACGAGAGCCTTGAGGTGTCGGTAGTCGAAAAAGATCATCACCGGGATCGTCGCCAGCCCGATGGCGATCCAGAAGATCTGTTTCTGGTAGAAGTAGGTCGTGGTCACGCCCTGGTCCAGACGAAGCGAGCTCGCTGAATAGAGATTGAAAATGCCCACTGCGGCCAAAAGCATGAGGAGCAGGAAAAGGGTCCAGTTGAAATGGGTCAGGGCCTTGCGGTCCAAAAAGGGCATGGTTGGTCGCCTCAGGAAAAGAGGTGCTCGTAGATGGAGTTGACCACCGGGCCGGCTGCGGAGCTTCCGTGTCCGCCGTGTTCGATCAGGGCCACGACAATGAATTTCTCCCTACCCCGGATCCCGTAGCTCGCCATCCAGGCGTGATCGCGGAATTTATAGGGAATGGCCGATGTTTCCTTGTCCTGGTATTCCTCCTTGAGCTTGATTACTTGAGCCGTTCCCGTCTTGCCGCCGACAATCGCGTCCTTTCTGCGCAGACGCCAGGCTGTGCCGTGCGGCTCCTCGACTGTGGCACGCATGCTTTGAAGGAGGAAGTTCAGCTCATCTCCGGAGAGGGGGAGTCTCTTCAGTTGCTCGGGTTCGCTCCGGCGCAGAAGCTTGGGTTGCAAGAGATGGCCTCCGTTGACCAAGGCGGCCACGTAGCGCGCGATCTGGATCGGAGTGGTCAGGGTATACCCCTGGCCGATGGCGGTGTTCAGCGTCTCCCCCTTCTGCCAGCTCCGGCCTATATGGTGTTCTTTCCATTCCCTGCTCGGAATAAGGCCCTTGTGCTCCTCCGGCAGGGGAATGCCCGTTTCTTGCTGGAACCCGTAGCTCCTGGCGTATTCGGAGATGGCATCAATGCCGAGCTTTTCGCCAAGCTTATAGAAATAGACGTCGCAAGACTGCTTGATTGCCTCCCTGAGAGCGACGTCACCGTGACCGCCTTCCTTCCAGCAGTGAAAGACGCGGTTGCCCAGGCGATAGTATCCGGGACAGTGGAATTCCTCATCCAGGGGCAGGGTGTCGCGTTTGAGCGCTGCGGAGCTGACCACGAGCTTGAAAACGGATCCCGGCGGATAGGCGCTTTGCACAGCCCGGTTGCGGAGGGGATCCCGGGGGTTGCTCAGCAGCTTTTGCCATTTTTGTTCGGAAATGCCTTCCACGAAGGCATTTCCGTTGTATCCGGGCTTGCTCACCAGGGCCAGCACGTCGCCGCTATTGGGGCGCATGACCACTACGGCCCCGGATTGCTCGCCCATTTCCCGCCATATATGGCGCTGCAGGTCCGCATCGATGGTCAGCCGGATCGTTTCGCCCGGCTCGGGGCTGGTGACAATGCGTTCCTTGAGCACTCTGCCCTGGGCATCCACCTCCAGGAGCTTGCGCCCCTTGTGTCCGCGAAGGGTCCTGTCCAGGACCTTTTCCAGGCCCTGCTTGCCCACGGTTTCTCCGGGGTGCAGATCAGGGTTGTCCAGGAGCTCTTGCTTGTTGGCCTGCGCCACATATCCCAGGACGTGGGAAAAGACAGGCGCTTCGGGGTAATGGCGCTGCGGTCTGGTGATGATCTGCAGCCCTGGCCAATTCATCAGCTGCGATTCGATCGTGGCCAGTTGCGCGAAGGAGAGGCTGGAGATAAGGATGAGCGGCTGGAAGGGTTTTACCTGATCTTTTCTTTGATCATAGCGCTTTTCCAGCTCCTGGGAAGAAAGGTCCGTCCAATCGCTGATCCGGGACAGGGCGGCCGGGACATCGCTACAGTCCTCCCGGACCAATCCCAGGGCGTAGGCGGGCTGATTTCCGGCCAGGATCTCACCGTCCCTGTCCCGAAGGAGACCCCTCAGGGGATAGATGGAGCGCTCGCGCAACAGGTTTTGTTGGGCCTTGTCCGCGTATTCCCGTCCTTCCAGGATCTGGAGGTGCCACAGGCGGAGCAGGATGAGACAGAACAGACCGAGGACCAGGATCTGGAGGAATAAATAGCCTCTGCTGCTCGGCTCGCGGGGATCAGAATCGTGCATGGCTTGGGGCTATCCGGAAATAATAGATTAAGCTGGCCAGGGCCCAGATTACGGGGAACACGGCTGTTAGGCGAATGCTCTGGAACAGGATCTGTTGGGAGAGGATATGGATGCCCTGCAGCGAGGTGACCAGGTGCACCACGCCAAAATGCCACAGCCCGGCGAAAAGGGAGATGGACAGGATGTACATGGGGCTGGTCAGGTTGATGTAGGGCCTGATCAGGAGAAAGAAGTAGACCAGCCCCGCGTCGTAGAGCAGGGCGCTGCCGAAGGGGAGGGATCCGGCCCCTTCCTGGAGCAGGACCCATATCGGCGCGAGCCAGAACAAGCTCTTAAAGCGCCCGGTCTGAAGGCACAAAAGCAGGCCGGGGCCAAAGCAATCCACTCCGGGAATGGCGCCTTGAATCCAGATTCCGCAGAGAGTATACAGAATCCACCAAAGGACTTCGTTCATGCCGAGGCCTTGTGCGGGGCCGTGCTAAGGGTTTCCGCCCCGGCTTGCACTTCCAGTCAATCGCCGGGGCGAGGCCTTGCGGGATCAAGGACGGAATCCTTCGGCCTGTCCCGAGCCGAGTGATGCAGGAGGAGCACTTCCTCCAGACCGCCGGGGTCGCTCAGAAGCCTGACCTTTACCTCTTGAAACAGGGATTGGCCGGGCTGCTCAATGCTTTGGATGCGTCCCACGGGAATCCCCTTGGGAAAAACTCCGCCAAGCCCCGAGGTTACCACAATTTCCCCTTCTGAAAGGGGTGTGTTCCGCGCCACATAATCCAACTGCGGCGCGTTGCCGGCTCCCCTTCCCTTCAAAATGGCCTTGGTCCGGCTTTGTCTGCCAATGACCGGGACCTTGCTGTTGGGGTCCGTGATGAGCAGGAGCTTGGAGAAACTCTGACTTGTTTTCAGGACTTGTCCCACCAGGCCTGTGGGTGTCAGCGCGGGCATTCCCGGGTGTACGGCATTCGCGCTCCCCTTGTTCAGGAGCACGGTGCGCAGGGCGTCCGAAGGGCTCATTCTTTCACCCACGATACGGGCGCCTGTACAGTTCCAAGCCGGGGGTGGGGAGAATCCGAGAAGCCTGCGGAGCCTCTTTGTCTCCGCAACACGGCTTCGCAGACGCATCTGCTGGATTTCGAGCTCTTGGATGCGTTGCTTGACGCGCTCGTTTTCCCGGCGCACGTTGACAAGGGCGACGTAGTCCCGCCACAGGTCCAGGCTCGTGCGTTGGATCCAATCCACAGGGGCAACGATCCAGCCCACGGCCTCGAGCCCTGTCCTGGTGGCCAGGCTATCCAAAAACCCCGTTCTCCGGTTGATGGTATATAGGCACAGATAGAGTGCGAGGGGAAGCAGGAGCAGGGCTAGGAGCTTCGATTTCGAGCCGGACAAGCTAATCGATAGTGACCTCTTTGAGGATGTTGAGCTGGTCCAAGACTTTGCCCGAGCCGGTCACGACAGTGGTCAGGGGGTCGTCGACAAGCGTGATGGGCAGAGATGTCTCTTCGCGCATGAGCTGATCCAGCCCCCTGAGATTGGCACCGCCGCCGGTGAGGACGATGCCCTTGTCCACAATGTCCGCGGCCAATTCGGGCGGAGTTTGTTCCAGGGCCATGCGCACGGTTTGCACGATGGTGTCCACCTCTTCGGAGATGGCTTCCCATATTTCGTCCGTTCGCACGGTCAGATGCTGCGGGATGCCTTTCACCAGATCCCGTCCCTTGACCACGAGCTCGGTCTGTTCCCCTGTGCCGGGATAGGCGGATCCGATCTTGTGCTTGATGATCTCCGCGTTGCCCTGGCCCAGAAGCAGATTGTACTTTCGCTTGATATAGTGCAGGATGGATTCGTCCATCTTGTCCCCCCCGACCCGGACCGATCTGCTGTAGACGATCCCGGAGAGGGAGATGACAGCCACTTCCGTGGTCCCTCCGCCGATGTCGACAACCATGTTGGAGGTGGGCTCGGTGATGGGCAGATTGGCTCCGATGGCGGCGGCCATGGGCTCCTCGATGAGATAGACTTCGCGGGCGCCGGCGCTCTGAGCGGATTCCTTCACCGCGCGTTTTTCCACCTGGGTGATGCCCGTGGGGACACAGACGATTATGCGCGGTCGGACGAGCCTCCGACTGTTGTGGACTTGGGCGATGAAGTAACGGAGCATGGATTCCGTGATCTCGAAGTCGGCGATCACCCCGTCCTTCATGGGCCGAATGGCAAAGATGTTGCCAGGGGTGCGGCCGAGCATCTTCTTGGCATCGTTGCCCACGGCAAGCACCTTGTTCTGTCCCTTGTTGTCCTTCTTGACCGCCACGACGGATGGCTCGTTGAGGACGACCCCCTTCCCCTTGACATAGACCAGGGTGTTGGCCGTTCCGAGGTCGATGGCCAGGTCGTTGGAAAAGTATCCCAAAAACTTGTCCAGGATGTACGCCATGTTTTTTCTCGCGCTGATTTGCCTTGCTAGATGGTTGCGCTACGTATATTGTCCATCTCGGGGAAGGACATGTCCTTCGGGGACAGCCCCTGTGCTTACTCATGCTCCCAGTGTCCGATCACACGCCACGAGAACCGCGGCCCTGAGCATGGAGAGATGAAGGATGGGCACACGGGTGGCCGCAGCCCCCATGGCGGAAGGTCAATCCCCTGTTGTTGTACAAGCAAGCGATCAAAATGACAACCCTCAATTTGTGCTATACAGCTTTTTTCCGGGGATTCACATCCCCGCTGGCCAAAAAGGGGGAATCAATGCGCGATGTCCTGGTGCAGCCTCCTTTGCGCCTCGTGCTGAACTGGAGCGGGAACCGGGTCTGGCGAATTGATTTGGGATGGGCCCACATTCGCTCCGAAGCGGACTCTGTGTGGGAAAGCCGGCTCGCCGAAGAAACAGCAGAATTTTTCCGGTCCTATGTGCGCGGTGAGCCGGTCAGCGCTCCGGAGATCCCTCTCGCCTGGCAAAGGGTGCGGGGCTTTGCCGGGGATGTTTTGTCCATGCTTTCCGCTTGGGTCTCCCGCGGGGAGTGGATCAGCTACTCCGGCTTGGCCCGCTTGTGCGGAGTGCCCGGAGGCGCCAGGGCCGTGGGCGG
>Ga0207714_1000196_pt1 | contig 40764 bp, 32 predicted proteins | sample PonA232FremontCA_2_FD_187270 | JGI IMG/M metagenome (GOLD analysis project Ga0207714, IMG submission 187270) | Marine sediment microbial community from Fremont, CA, USA - Pond A23 Sediment 2 (SPAdes) | ecosystem: Environmental > Aquatic > Marine > Unclassified | place: USA: Fremont, California...
GAGTAACTGATCGGTCTCATTCTCGTTCCCTTGCCGGCACAGAGAAATACTCCTTTCAACAAAATCACCTCGATTTTTTCAATTATACCAACTTTTCCTCGGGGTAAAAGAACAGTTTCGGTTAGAATAATCACGGACTCCTGATTCTCCGGTTGAGAGAGTTCAGTTGCCCGTGGACGGATCAGGTTGTTTTGGGCTGAATGGGAATTAAAATTGGGACGAAACCAAACTGGTTTTTAACGGGAGGATAAAATGTCGATACCTGCACTGGTTGCAGTATATGGAAATTCTGATTCGGGAAAGACTGAACTGGTTGTCGATTTGGTGGAGGAATACGGGGAGGACGGACTGGACGTTTGCACTATTAAACATAGTCCTTCGGATACTTCTATAGACGATAGGGGTAAGGATTCCTGGAGGCACAGGAAGGGCGGAGCGAAGTTAATAGTCTTTTCCAGCGAGGTCGAAACGGATTTCATCCTGCCGGAAGAGATGAAGCTGGAAGATATAGTTGAAAGAGTTGATAAACTTGGCAATTGCGACCTGGTAATTGCCGAAGGTTACAAGGACCAGGACGTGCCGAAGGTGGCAGTAGGAGGGATCGAAGAGAAGGACGGTACCATCGCTCGTTTTGAGGGAGATCGCGACAAGTTGAGGGAGGCAATTGACAGGGAGCTCGAACTGAGGCGGATCGAGGCGGACCTGCCCGGCCTGGACTGTGGAAGGTGTGGTTACGATACCTGCAGGGGGCTGGCGGAAAGTATCTACAGCGGAGAGAGCCAGCTCGGCGATTGTGAGGTGCGGGAGGAAAAGACAGTCGAGCTGAAAGTTGATGGAGATGAAGTACCTCTGGAGAACTTCCCCGCCCTGATGCTGGAACAGGGGGTCAAGGGAATGCTGAAATCCCTGAAGGGCGTCGAAGAGAGCATAGACCAGGTGTCGCTGGAGATAAACGGTTGATGTATAGTGCCGGAGCCAGACGAGGACATCCCACGTTAACTTGAATTCTTGAATTTCGATGAACGAGAGGAAAGAAGGGGACTTTTTTAGTTTTGAATTGTTTTCGGCCCGGTTGATCGAGCGGGATAGCCGAGTGTCCGTGGTTGCTTCCGAAGGGGAGCGAGAATTCCGGGCGCATCTCCGGAATACGGGCAGGTTGTCAGACCTGATTTACCCCGGTGGGCGGATTGTTTGCGAGTGGAAACAGGGCGGAAAAACCGACGCAAGAGTAATTGGGGCAATTGACGACGGTTTCTACGTACTGCTGGATACTTACGTTCAGGAAAAATTGTTTGCTCGAGAATTGCGATCGGGCAATATTGGGGTTTTACCGGAACTGGATTCGGTTACCGAGCAGGAAACCTTGCGAGAAAGGAGGTTCGATTACGGGGTCGTTACGCCGGACGGAAGGGGTGTTATTGAGCTCAAGTCAGCCGTGTCCTGTGAGGACCGCTGGGCGAGCTACCCCGACGCGCCCTCCCGAAGGGGTCTGGAACACGTCCGGACTCTGACGAAACTGGTTAGCGAGGATAATAAGGATGCATACGTGGCGTTTGTCGTCACTCATCCGGATTGTAACAGGTTCCGGCCGAACGAAGAAGTTCATCCGGAGATGGCGGAGGCGCTGCGCCGGGGCAGAGAAGCAGGTCTGAAGCTATTTGCGACAAAAATGGTTCTTGGCCAAAACGGCCGTGTCAGGTTAATTGATGACGATATTCCGGTTCGGCTTAATGTTTAAAAGCTCTTCCGCGAGTTTTCAGGGCTTTTACCGATGAAACGCCTCAAGTATAATTAAAAGTCAGCTTTAACTTAAAGTCGCTACTTTGCGATCCGTATGAACGCCCATGATTTTGGAGGCTCATCGGAGCTAATATCTAACAGGTAACTTATTCTATAAAAATGAAAAAGATATCCATAAAAGGTGCGGGAGAACATAACCTCAAGGACGTCGACCTGGATATTCCCAGGGACAACCTGGTGGTAATATCGGGTCTGAGCGGTTCGGGCAAGTCCTCCCTGGCTTTCGATACTATTTATGCGGAAGGCCGCAGAAGGTACCTGGAGTCGCTCTCGGCTTACGCCAGGCGATTTCTCGGCCAGATGGAAAAGCCCGACGTGGATTTTATCGAGGGTCTATCCCCTTCCATTTCGATTGACCAGAAGACGACCGGTCAGAACCCCAGATCTACAGTCGGCACGGCCACGGAGATTTACGATTACATGAGGCTTTTATACGCCCATGTCGGGGTGCCACACTGCCCGAATTGCGGTAAGGAGCTTTCGACCCAGACTCCGGAAAGGATAATTGACCAGGTGATGGAACTGGAGGAGGGTAAGAAGGTATACGTTCTTGCACCGGTAGTTCGGGGGAGAAAGGGAGAGTACCAGGATCTATTCCAGCAATTAAGCGACCAGGGGTTCATGCGTATTCGCGTCGATGGACGGATAAGGGAACTTGAAGAAGATATTGAGCTGGAAAAGTACGTCAAGCACGACGTAGAGGTAGTGGTTGATAGACTGCTCGTAAAGAGCGACATAAGATCCCGGGTGGCCGATTCGGTCGAGACGGCACTGGACCTGGCCGACGGCAACCTGATTATCAAGGTGAAAAACGGGGAAGAACTGACCTTTAGCGAGGAGCAGGCCTGTTCCGACTGTGGGATAAGCGTTCCGGAGCTAACCCCCCGCATGTTTTCTTTTAATAGCCCCTACGGGGCCTGTCAGAAGTGCGACGGGCTCGGAAAAAAGGCAGAGGTTGATCCGGATCTCGTTCTGGACGAGAGCCTGTCGATCGAGTCGGGGGGCATACTTCCCTGGAAAAAGAACCCGGGTAAGTGGCGAAAATCAATCCTCAATGCTTTCTGTAAGGCGCATTCCATTCCAAAGGAAGTACCGATCGGTGAGTTAAGCGAAGAAGAAATTGATCTGCTGCTTTACGGGGACGACGAAAAGGTGAGCTTCCTTTATACGAACCGAAAAGGGCAGACCAAGCGCCACAGGAGAAAGTACAAGGGGGTTATTCCCGAACTTGAGGAAAAGTACAGGGATTCGAGCTCAAATAGCAGCCGAAAAAGGATTGAGGAGTATATGGCCAAACTACCCTGTCCCCGCTGTGAGGGTGGACGACTCAACCAGAAGAGCCTGGCGGTAACTGTCAACGGGAGGAGTATCGACGAAGTAACTGAATTGTCCATTGATGACGCCTACGACTTCTTCGATTCGCTCGAACTCAGCCGGAACGAGGAGATGATTGCCGGGGAAATCCTGGAGGAGATCAAAGCCAGGCTGGGCTTTCTCCTGGATGTCGGGCTGGATTACCTGACTCTGGACAGGGAATCCGGTACCCTGTCGGGCGGTGAGGCGCACAGGATCAAGCTGGCGACGCAGATTGGTTCCGGCTTGACCGGCGTGCTTTACATTCTGGACGAACCGACGGTCGGTTTGCACCAGCACGACGTTGACAGGTTACTGGATACACTGAAGGACCTGAGGGATATGGACAATACGGTCATTGTAGTTGAGCACGACAGACAGACGATAAGGGAATCGGACTGGGTGGTAGAACTCGGCCCCGGGGCCGGCGTCAACGGGGGAGAAGTAGTACACGAGGGGCCACCGGAAGACCTGGTGGAAGTAGAGGAATCCTGGACCGGAAAATACCTGCGGGGCGACAGAGAAATATCGATTCCGAGGAAACGGCGTCACTCCCCGGGCAACAAAATCTGGATCCGGGGAGCCCGGGAACACAACCTGAAGGATATCGACGTAGGGATACCGCTTGGCCTGTTTAACTGTGTTACGGGTGTATCCGGTTCCGGTAAATCTACCCTGATTAACGATGTCCTCTATCGGCAACTGGAAAGAGAACTGCATAATAGCGGGGCAAAACCGGGAGAGCACGACGAAATCGCGGGCGTGGACCAGCTGGAGAAGGTCATCGAGATCGATCAGTCTCCGATTGGAAGGACACCCAGGTCCAACCCGGCGACCTACATCAAGGTCTTTCGGTATATTCGGGAACTCTTTGCCGAGACGCCGGAAGCCCAGACCAGGGGATACGATAAGGGCCGGTTTTCCTTCAACAGGAAAGGAGGCAGGTGCGAGGAGTGCAAGGGCAGAGGGCACAAGGAAATCGAGATGCACTTCCTTCCGGACGTTACCGTGCCCTGCGAGGACTGTAACGGCAAGAGGTACAACAAGGAGACGCTCGAGATCACCTACAAGGGGAAAACCATTGCCGACGTACTGGAGATGACGGTTGAGGAGGCACTGCACTTCTTTACTAACCATGATAAGATAAAACGGAAGCTCGAAACTCTCCGGGACATAGGTCTGGGTTACATCAAGCTGGGTCAGCCCTCCACGACTCTCTCCGGTGGTGAGGCACAGCGAATAAAGCTGGCCAAAGAGCTTTCCCGCCGCAGACAGGGTCATACTTTATACCTGTTTGACGAACCGACAACCGGCCTTCATGCGGAAGACATCAGGAAACTGCTTGACGTCCTGCACAGACTGGTTGACGAGGAGAACACTATAGTTGTAATCGAGCACAATCCACACGTGATCAAGACCGCCGACTGGATCATTGACCTCGGACCGGGCGGCGGCAAGCACGGAGGAAAACTGATAGAGGAAGGGACGCCGGAAGAGGTTAGTGAATCCGAGGACTCCTTTACCGGGGAAATCCTGGACGAAATTTTCTCGGAGAAGAGGGAAGAGCTACTGACGCGATGAACCTGAAGGACGAAGTTAAGGATTTCCCGGAGGAACCGGGTGCCTACATTATCCGGTCAGCCGGGAAGGTAATTTATGTAGGGAAATCGAGTTCTCTCAGAAACCGGGTAATGAGTTACTTCAATTCCGGCAAGGCGACCTCCCTCAAGACCAGGAGCCTGCGCGAAGAAGCCGACGAAGTCGATTACATAGTTACGGAGTCGGAGGTAGAGGCCCTTGTTCTCGAGGAAAACCTGATCAAGGAATATCGGCCGAAGTACAACGTCCTGCTCCGGGACAACAAGCGCTATCCCTATCTCAAGATAACGGACGAGCAGTACCCGCAGCTCGAGGTAACTCGCAAGCGGGGGGATGAGGACGGCGAGCTGTTTGGCCCCTATACGGACGCGGGGGCCATGCGGAAGACTCTCGATACGATAGAGAAGATTTTTCCGATCCGGGACTGTAGCTGGTCGCCGGAGGAAGGTCATCGCCGCCCGTGCCTGCGATACCACATAGATTTATGTCCTGCACCGTGCGCGGGTAAAGCCGACAGGGGAAGCTACTTGGAAACAGTCGATAGTATCCGGGACCTGCTCAAGGGGAGAATAAAAGAAGTTAAGGAAGAACTCAGGGCCAAGATGGAGCGGGCGTCGGAAGAAAGGGATTTTGAAAAGGCGGCGGAGTGGAGGGACAAGATAGATGCGCTCGGCAAGATTTCCCGGGGACAGAACGTCCGGCTGAAGAACGAACTAGATCGCGATTTCATTGCCCTGGAGCGAGATGATGCTGGAGCCGAAGCCGATAGCACCAAAGGAAAGATTCAGGTTTTCTTCGTTAGATCGGGCAGGATAAGCGGTCAGGATAGCTTTAAAGTGGATTTTCCGCCTGGAGAGGATGACTCGACCGTGCTGGCCGGGTTTCTGAAAAAGTTCTACGCGAACAGGAGAGTAGTACCCCAGGAGATCTACGTAGAGGAAAAGCCGGAGGACGAGACTACGATTGTGGAGTGGCTTTCGGAACTTCGTTCCGGTCGGGTGGAATTTATCATTCCGCAAAGGGGGCAAAAAAAGAGGGTCCTGGAAATGGCAAAGCGTAATGCCCGATACGGCAGGGACGAAACTACGGGGTCCCCCGGGTCCGATGGAGAAACGCCTGGCGAGAAAGGTGCCGAGGAACTCAAGCAGGTGCTGAAACTACCGGCAGCGCCGAGAAGGATCGAAGGTTACGATATCTCAAACATCTCGGGGACCGATTCCGTTGGCTCGATGGTGGTCTTTGAAAACGGGCGGGCCAGCAAAGATATGTACCGTAAGTTTAAGATAGAGGAGGAGGGACCGGACGATTATGCGATGCTCAAAAAAATCCTGCGCAGGAGGTTTCTCCACGGTTCTGATTCGAATTCGGAGGGTCGGGAAGAAAAGAAGGACGAGAGCTTTTCCGTTTTTCCGGACCTGGTATTGATTGATGGTGGGAAGGGACAGTTGAGCGCTTCCAGAGAGGTTCTGGTGTCTCTGAACATGGATCACATCCCAATCGTCGGTCTGGCAAAGGAGTACGAACGGGTATTTCGCCCCGGTCAACCTGAGCCGCTTGGCTTTGACAGGGACTCGGAAGGGCTAAAGTTGCTTCAGCGCGTTCGTGATGAAGCGCACAGGTTTGCCGTGAGCTACCATCGCCGGCTAAGGCAAAAGAGAACCGTCAGGTCTTCACTGGACGCGATTCAGGGTGTCGGTCCGAAGCGTAAAAAGACCCTTCTCCAGACTTTTGACTCGGTCAAAGGTGTAAGTCAAGCGTCTTTGGCCGAGTTGAAAGACGTTTCCGGTATACCCGAGCCAGTAGCAGAGAGAATTGAGGAATTTTTTCGGGATAATTAGACCGACTTCTGGCTTTTAGCCGAAATACGCCTTGATTTCCTTGATTATCTTTTGTGAAGCGTCACCCTGGCCGAACGGGTTAGTGGCTTTTGCCATGCTGTCGTAGTATTCCACGTCCTCGATCAGTTGTTTTGCTTCAGTAAAAATTTTCTCCGCGTCAGTCCCGACCAGTTTTGCTGTTCCGGCTTGGATTGCTTCCGGTCTCTCCGTCCTGTCTCGTGCCACGAGTACAGGGACGCCCAGCGCGGGAGCTTCCTCCTGAATCCCACCGGAATCCGTGATTATCAGCGACGACTTTTCCATTAAACCGACGAAAGTAAGGTAGTCTGCCGGCTCGATTAAGTGAATTCGGCTGGTTCCTCCCAGGACTTCGTGAACTGTTTCCTGGACTTTTGGATTTAAGTGGACGGGAAAGACAATTTCTACCTTCGGAAATTCCCGGACAATCCGGCTCAGACCAAGACAAATTTCCCTTATCCCTCCTTCAAGACTTTCCCGCCTGTGGGCGGTAACCAGAATTAACTTCTTGTTCTTATCCTCGAAGCCGGAAACCTCGATCGGAAAGTTTGGGTTCAGGGAACCGTGACGTATGGATTCCGTAATTTTCTTCAGGGCGTCGATTACAGTATTTCCGGTAACGGATATCGTGTCGTCCGAGTATCCTTCTTCCAGAAGGTTTCTCCGGGAATCTTCCGTCGGGGCAAAATGCAGGTCCGATAGTGAGTCGGCCAGCTGGCGATTGATTTCTTCCGGGAACGGGTCCGTTCTGTTTCCACTTCTTAGCCCGGATTCCACGTGGGCAACAGGTATCCTGTGGTAAAAACCCGTCAAAGCGCCCACGAAAGCGCTGGTCGTATCACCCTGAACGATTACCAGATCGGGGTCGGCCGAGTGGAGAGTTTCCGACAGACCATCTATTGCTCTGCTGGTGAGGCCGGAGAGGCTCTGAGACTCCTTCATTAGACCTAGGTCATAATCGATGGAAAAATCAAATACGTCAATTACGCCTTCAAGCATCTCCAGATGCTGGCCGGTAGAACAGGTTTCGGAATCAAATTCCTCTCTGGCGGACAACTCATCGATCAGTTGAGCTAGTTTGATTGCCTCCGGGCGGGTTCCGAATACGGTAAAAGTTTTTATCATATTCGGTAGAAAGCTTACCCAATCCAGCCGCTGGCTTCAATTGTAGTACTGGAACCATCAAGGTGCTTGAATGAGCGCGGCTTTCGGATAAAAATAGATTGCCATGAAATCTTATACAGGTTTCTTAAAAGGAACAATTCTGGTTTTCCTGTTTATCCTCTCCTTTACCGCGGTTGAAGCCGCATCCGGCGAGGTAGAGGTCACTCCTCTGCTGGATACACCGGGGAACCGCGTCTACTATAACCACCTAATCGAGGCGGTAAGTGCGGCGGAGAAATCGATAAGCGTCATGATGTCCACGGCGGAAAATTACCCAAAACACCCGGGAGGTATTCAGAGCGACCTTTTCGATGCCCTCGGATCAGCTGCTGATCGAGGTGTAGTGGTTCGGGTTCTTCTGGACGAGAGCGATTTCTCCAGCAGTATAACCGAGACAAATAAAAAGACCGCAGAGTTACTGAGGGATCACGGATTGAAGGTTAAGCTGGACGACCCCGAGGTAACGACTCATGCAAAGTTGGTCGTCATCGACGAGCGAATCACGATCGTCGGTTCCAGCAACTGGAATTATCCCTCTTATACGGATACCTATCAGAGTAACGTAGAATTGTCGTCGAGAGAAGTGGGTGGATTTTATAGCAGAGTGTTTGACGCAGTTTGGTCCGGAGAATCGCTGGAAAAGATAAAGTTGCCGGAGTTATCGAGAGGTGAGACAATCGTCCCTCTCATAAGTACAGGCGAAAATCGTTCCTATTTTAGCGTGGCAAAGGAAATGATCGAAAGGGCGCAGGAATCGATAAACCTGGTCGTATTCAAGATAACCAGGTATCCGGAGTTCCGGAATAGCAAGTCCAATCAGCTGCTTAAAGCGCTTGTCCAGGCTAATGAAAGGGGCGTCGAACTCAAGATTGTTCTCGATGTCAATACGTGGTCGGACGACGTAAACCGTTCCAACAGGGAGACGGCGCTCTGGCTACTGGGTCAGGGTGTCGAAAAAGTTAGTTTCGATAGCCTTAACACGACTACCCACAGCAAAGTTTTGATCGTCGATGGTAATTCGGTTCTGGTTGGTTCGACCAACTGGTCCTACTATTCTCTATCGAAGAACTTAGAAGCAGATATCCTTATTCAGGGCTCCCCGGGAATTGGTAGTGCTTACCGGAGGTACTTCGAAGAACTGTGGAAAAAAGCAGATGTGCCGAACCGAAAAGAGTTGAGCGGTAACCTTGATGGAGAGTAAACCGGTAATTATATCGGTTCTCCTTTTAGGTGAAGCGCCATTATTTCTCTAACGGTGGAAAAGCTGATTTTCTCTCCCCCGGTGAAGGGAACATCCAGGCCTTTAACCCAGAGGCTGATGGCTTTTTCCGATTGCGACGAGCTGATGTAATTATCCATGCCGAGGTCGAGTTTACCAGCCTCGACGTTCCACCGGGAAATGACCACTCTGGGGGGTAATTCCGTAACGGTTTCAGTGGACCCATCGCCCCGAAGCGAAATGGTTTTATCGGACCAGCTTTCTTCGAGTTCACCTTCCAGTAAAGCTTCTTCGGTACCGAATTTTAAGGGGACTTTTACACGGTAACTGATTGTAAAGTTCTCGCCCGGGAAGATTGGTCTTTTTACTATCCACCTTGCAGTATCCGGTTTGAAGACGATATCCTCCTTTCTCTCCGGCACTACTTTCCAGCTTTCCGGCAGTTGCTCGTCGAGACCAAGGCCCATGAGGGTCCTGTTGCCGGGGGAAATTTTGACAGTAACGTGAAACTCTGTACTTTCGCTTTTCCGATCGGACCAGGGGTTGTCGGGGTGTAGCAGTATCAGGTCGTCGGGTAGGCCGGTGTCTATCGAGCGGGTTACCTCTACTTCCGGCGCATCCGGTCTGGAGATTTTTTCCGAAACCTCGGCTCCTTTTTGATGATAGAGGACTACTTTTTTGATTAACTCGAAATCGACCTCTCTACCATCGATAGGGGGTAGCTTCTTCCCCAGTTTCCACGCTTGAAGGGCTGCATTGAGCTGGCTGTTTGAGATTATTCCTCCTAACTCGAAATCTACCCTGTGGTTTTCCGGATCGTAATGAGCCAGTGTGGTTAGAGGATTTACGGATGAGGTAACGCTTAACCGGGAATCTCCCGATACCACCCGGGAAAATTCGGGAGAGGCACTGCTAACTTTACCGGAGATTTTTATAGTTTTCCCCGGGTTGATACCGTTTTTCCTGGAGGGGGATAAAAGCGTATAACTAATTTGAGTCCTCTCTCCCGGCTCGATTTTGCGTTTCAGTAACCACTGATTCGTTGAGGGCTTCCAGGTAACATCCTCCGTTTCCTGAAATCTAACCTCCCAACCCTGCGGAAGGTTTTCTTCTAGCCCGATTCCCGATAGTTCCTCCCGCGCCAGGATTCTAATTTTTACGTTTACCCCTTTTCCGGGCAAAACGTCATTGGTAGATAAGTGTCTGGTTGCTTTGATCGGGGCCCCGGTCACTTTTACTGTCTTACTTCTTAACGCTCTGTTTCCGAAAACCGTGGTTATGCGCAAATTAACCTGATGAATGCCGGTTTCTGTGAAAGTATGCGTTGCGGTCGGGTTTTGCGAAACGAAGGAGTAAGATCCGTCTCCGTCGAAGTCCCAGCTGTACTGCGTTATCCTGTTTTCCCTGTTTTTAGAAGGAGAAGCGTCGAACTTTACCGCTTCGCCTTTTCTCACGACCTGCTGGCAGGTAAACCGGGCTTCCGGCTCCCTGTTCCTCGCTACCCCGCTCAGAAGAACTTTAGCGCTTGGGTTTAGTTTCAGTTTTTCCGGAGATGCAATGCTGCCCGAAACCACTGTTACACCGTTTACGTTTTCTGCTGGCTGAAAGTCAATTTCCAGCTCGAACGAATCAGTGAGGCCGGCGATAACCACTCCGTCGGCGCCCGCGGGATCCCACTCCCAGTGGAAATGACTATCTGGAGGAGAAAAACCGTAGTTGACGGGAGCACCGTCAAATAAAGTTACATGAGAGTCCTGACTCAGTCCTTTGATTTGTAGATTGGCCTCTCCGCCGTCAGGTGAGCCAGGATCACCGACGGTAATTATCAAAGAGGTCTTTCCGGAGGGCAGTCTATATGGAATTACGACGAAGGAACCTTCTTCTTCCAGCCCGGTGTTCGGGCTTCCATCGTAGTAGTTAAAGAAGTCCCGGGCACCAATTGGACCTCGGAAAGGCGGTAAACTGTACGTTCTACCACCTCGATCCGTAACCGCTTCGACGATTACCCTGTCAAGTTGCTGCCCGCGGACTTCTGGAAGTGCGAAAAGAGTCATGACCAAAACCAGTAAAACCAATAGCGCGTATGGAAAAATATCGTCAGTAATCTGGTTCACTTTCTTCCCCCGTTATATACCTTGCGAATATTTCTATATCAATCTAGTTTACAGAAAAGGTTTGCGCTGCTTCAAGCGATTTTCGATCCGATTGTCGGCTTTTAGGGAAACAGGATCTAGATTTTGTAAAATTGGTATATTTTAGTAACTTGCCAGATAAATTGAAACCGCGTAAGAAACTTAAGTATTTCGCACTGGCATTCCCTAATGTATATTGTTATAATTTTTCTATATCGATATACATAATAGAGAGGCGAAACTATTTTTTTCGATTAATATTGAAGAATCCAAGAGGTGAATGAACGTGTACAGTCGTAAGGTCCAGATAACCGGTGGATCCACTTTTATGGTTACGCTGCCTAAAGCTTGGGCCGAGGGCATCGGCCTGGAGCCGGGTACGGAAGTGAACATGGTAAGTATTAAGCCAAATACGATGGTTATGCAGCCCCAAACCCGGCTGGAAGAAGAGGACAAGGTTGGCGAACTGGGTATAGGAGAAAAGCAAGGCGATGCTCTGACCAGGAGCATAATTTCTCTCTATATAGCTGGTTACGAGGTAATAAAAATTGAGGGTGAGCAAATAACATCGGAACAGAGGGGCACGATAAGAAGGACAACTCAATCGCTGATCGGACCAGAAATCGTTGAGGAATCGTCAGACCAGATAATAATTCGAAACCTCTCGGATCTGTCGGAGCTCTCAATCAACGAGACGCTTTCCCGTATCTATCAGATTTCCCGGACCATGTTTGAAGACACTATAGAGGCGATGCTCGAGGACAACCGGGAGCTGGCACGGGACGTTCGGGACAGGGACGATGACGTGGATAGGCTTTACCTGGCTCTCTCCCGGAGGTTCAGAGTTATGCTTTATACAATAGTGGAGAGAAATGGGAAGGAAGTAAATAGAGCACGGTACTTTGATTACCAGACGGCTGCAAAGCAGCTGGAGAGAATTGCCGACCACGCGAAGAAAATTGCGGGAATAACGCCCGAGCTTCAGGGCGGACTGCCGGATGAGGTTGAAGGGGCTTTTAAGGAAACATCGGAGGATGCTTTGTCAATAGTTGATAAAGCGGTTAAATCACTTACAGACAGGGATATCGAACTCGCAAACGAAGCGCTATCGCAGGGTAACGATATAGAAGAAAAATTGATAGATCTCGATAAGGGTTTGAGGAACCTGGAACCCCAAACCGCTCAGTCACTGGGAATAGTTTCCGATAGCATCGATAGGGTTAAGGAGTATGGAAACAATATAGCCGAAACGGCTCTGAACTCTTCCTGCCCCCTGCCGGGGGAAGGTTCCAACTGGGGGGCTTAGTTCATTCGGTATAGCGCCTGTTGCAACTTTCGGTTGGCGTATCTTAACGTTAGTTAACCCTAATTACTTACATGGAGGTAAATATATGAACGAAGAAGAAAGAGATCGCGAGGATAGAGAAGAAAGCACGAGTGAAGAGGAATCAGAGGAAAAAGACCTTGAATCCGCTCTGGACGAGATGCAAGGCGGAATGGGCGGAGGAATGGGTGGTTTGGGTCAAATTATGAGCCAGATGGGCGGAATGGGCGGAGGAGGAATGGGTGGAAGATCGGGCCCCGATCCTCAGCTCTTGAAGTCGATTCAGGATCTAAAGAAGCAGGTCGACGAACTCGAAGATAAGATCGACGACATCAGTGATAAGCTCTAAAATATAAGTACTCTGGTGGAGATGAGCGGATTCGAACCGCCGACCTCCGCGTTGCGAACGCGGCGCTCTCCCTGCTGAGCTACATCCCCAAAATACTATTACCATTATAATTAAAAGGGAAAACGCCCTCAAGTTACTCGATAACTTTTTTGTAGGCGTTTCCGCTGTGGTTATTGATAAAACTGGACTATAATGGTATAGTTTTGCGGGAGGGAGTAAGATGAGCGAATTAGTTTACTTAGACAACGCTGCAACGACTCCAGTAGCTAAACCCGTTAAAGAAAGAATGTCGGAGTTCTTTCGGGATAAGTACGGTAATCCCTCCAGTCTTTATTCACACGCCAACGTAGCGAAATCGGAAGGGCTGGAGGATAGCAGGGAGAGTGTCGCGGCTTCTCTTGGGGTAGAGCCGAAGGAAATAATTTTTACTTCCGGCGCGACGGAATCCGACAACCTCGCGATCAAGGGCGTCGCTTTGAACCTGGATCGGCCCGGTCACTTTATTACCTCCGAGATCGAACACCACGCCGTTCTTCATACTTTTGAGTGGCTCGAGGAAAGAGGTCACGAAGTTACTTACCTGGAAGTGGATCAGGAGGGAAGAGTTAGACCGGAAGCGTTGAAGAAAGCGCTCCGGGAGGATACGGCCCTCGTATCAATAATGTACGCCAACAACGAGATTGGCACCATTGAACCAATCGACGAGCTGGCTGAGATAACCAGCAAACACGATACGCTTTTCCACACGGATGCAGTTCAGGCATTTGGCAAATTTCCTCTGGATACTGAAAACTTAGATCTTTTGTCCGCTTCCGGACATAAAATATATGGACCAAAAGGAATTGGCTTCCTCTACCGTCGCAAAGGTATAAAGCTTGAGCCATTACTGCATGGAGGGGGTCACGAAAACGGGCTGCGCAGCGGAACGGAAAACGTTCCCGGAATAGTTGGCCTGGCGAAAGCAGTTGATCTTGTCTACGAGGAAATGGATGAGGAAAGGGATAGGCAAAAAAAGCTTCGGGATAGGATCATCGACGAGGTCATGGAAATTCCGAATACGGAACTAAACGGGCCGGAAGAAAACAGACTGGCCAATAACGCAAACTTTAGCTTCAAGGGTATTGAGGGCGAGTCAATCATCATGAAACTGGACAACAAAGGAATTGCGGCCAGCACGGGTTCGGCCTGTTCGTCCCCCAGTCTCGAACCAAGTCACGTTCTCCTGGCAATAGGTCTCCCACTTTCGCTGGCTCACGGTAGCCTCAGGATAACGCTGGGCAGGGAGACGGGAGAAAGGGACGTGGATCGACTGCTGGAAGTACTACCTGGCGTCGTCAAAGAACTAAGAAAAGCTTCTCCCCTGACTGATTGATTAACTAAAACTAGAGGTGTTATCGATGTATTCTGATACTGTAATGGAGCATTTTAATGAACCGCATAACCAGCGCAAGATGGAGAACCCTGACGGCGTCGGCAAAGTGGGGAATGCTCTCTGTGGAGACGTAATGTGGCTATATATAAAGGTGAAGGAGGACGAAAACGGCGACGAGATAATCGAGGATATTTCCTGGGAAACTTTTGGTTGCACCGCCGCGATAGCAACGTCCTCCATGGTTACCGACCTGGCAAAGGGTGCGAGGGTAGATGAAGCAATCGAGATAACCAACGAGCAGGTCGCCGAGGAACTTGACGGTCTGCCACCCGTGAAGATGCACTGTTCAAACCTTGCGTCGGACGGTTTGGTCGAAGCCATCTATGATTATCTCGATTCCAATAATAAGAACATACCCGAGGAACTTGAAAAACGCCACCAGAGCATAGAAAAACATATGGAAGAGGTTGAAGAGGAGTACGGCGATTACGTAGAAATGGAAGAAGAGATGCACAGTTCTGGCTAACGGCTTGTCCTGGAATTTACAAGCCAATCTCAATTAAAAAATAAGGAGGAGTATGGATCTGGTATTTTCCGAGGAAGCACTGCAGTACCGTTCAGCCGGCCATCCGGAGTCACCCGACAGGGTAAAAAAAGCTTATAGCCACCTGCAGGACAAGTACGAAACCTTAGTTCCCGAACAAGCCGACTTTGATGACCTGTTGCTTGCACACGATCGGGAATTCGTAGAAAGCGTTAAAAACGGGACCTTTTCCGACCCGGATTGTCCGCAGTACGATGATCTGTTTTACTACGCGACGCTTTCGGTAGGCGGTGCTATAAAAGCACGACGGACCGAGAACCTTTCTCTCATGCGGCCGCCGGGCCATCACGCCGGCAAGGATTTTCTGGGTGGCTTTTGTTATTTCAATAACATCGCCATAGCGGTAAAGAAGTCCGGCCTGAAGACGTTGATTGTGGACTTTGATGCCCACCATGGCAATGGGACGCAGGATATTTTCCTCGGGGACGATGACGTGGTTTATCTTTCTCTTCACCGCTCACCAGGCTTTCCCGGTACCGGGGAAGAATCAAAAGAAAACGCGATAAATTACCCGATATCCGCCGATACGGGTGACGAAAAATACCTGGAAATTTTGGGAGAAGCACTGGGCGATATTATGCAGAAGGAAGACTTCGAGCAGGTGGCCCTATCCGCCGGTTTCGACGGTCACGAAGACGATCCTCTTGCTTCCGTGGGGCTTTCTACTTCTGCGTTCAAGGAAATCGGTAAGAAGATCAGGAGTCTGAATCTGCCCACGTTCGGCGTGCTGGAAGGTGGGTACGTTGGGGAAGATCTGGGTAAGAATATCGACGCGTTCCTGAAGGGCTTCAACTCGTAGGATGTCTCCATGAAGATACTTTCTTATTCAAAGGCACTGTATTCCAGCTGGCTTTACTACAGTCCGGACAGGTTGCTGTTTGACGCGGGGGAAAGCGTCAGCAGCATAATGGGCAACAAGTCTTTTGCCATCGAAAGGGTGTTTCTATCCCACGGACATACGGATCATATAGCAGGTCTTGTTAGCCTTGTCAACATACGGAACAATGCAATGGGGGACAAGAAAAAGCCGCTGACGATCTATTACCCCAGGAACAATTTTCACATCTCCGAGCTGATGAACTATCTGAACCGGACGAATTCCAACGTCTCTTATCCGCTGGAATGGGTGCCGCTGGAGGGAGGAGACGAAGTTCAGGTCTTCGGCGAGGAGGAGTCGAGCCGTAACCCGCGTTACGTAAAGGCATTTTCTACGGATCACTCCAGGAGCGAGGTCTCGCTCGGTTACAACGTAATCGAAGTCAGACAGCGACTGAAAGAAGAATACGAAGAAACTCCCCAGAAAGAAATCAAGGAGATCGCGGAGGAAGAAGGGCGTGATAAACTGATGGAGGACTACCGCCAGAAGACCTTTACCTACGGTGGTGATTCCGTCCCGCTCGACCCAAAGAAGATATCGGGAACCGAAGTTCTTTGTCACGACTGTACGTTTTTGAACGAGGAAGACAGAAAGATGTATAAGCATGCCACGCTAGACGAGGCAGTGGACGTAGCCATTGAGGCTGGCGTGAGCAAAAAAATGCTGGGACTCCACATTTCCTCCCGCTACAAAAACGACCTAGAAAAGTATAAAAAGAAGGTCCTCGAGGATAAAAAAACTTCTTTCGAACTTGAATTGGTACCACCGGGGCAAATCTATCGGGAGTACTAACCAGAAGGCATAGCAAGAAAAACCTATTTCTATACCGATAGATAGCTGAAGCCCTCAGGGGTTTGCCCGGGGATTAATCAGCCGGGCAAGACGTAGAAGTAAACCGCGTAAAAATGACTGACGCTGCCGCCCATCACGAATAAATGCCAGATCATGTGATTGTAGGGAAGCGAGTGCCAGCCAAGGAATATCAGGCCGAGCAGGTAGATTACGCTCCCCACCAGAACCAGAACGAAGCCCATCAGCGGCAGGCCAATGTAGAGCTGGTTCATTATGAACACCGACATTGACCCCATTATTACGTACGTGCTTGCCTCGAACTTTGGGTATTTGTTTATGTAGAAGCTCTTGAATATTATACCACCGAGTGCAAACCCCCAGACCAGGGAAAACATTACCCAGCCGGTAATTGGCTTCAGCGTAATCAATAACAGTGGGGTGAAAGTGCCTGCCACCAGCAGGTATATGGATCCATGATCCACGAATTGCATTATTCGTTTCATTTTTTTACCGGAGAAACTGTGATAAAGCGTGGAAGAGAGATGAGCCAGGATCATGGTCGATCCAAATACAATCACGCTCGTTAATCGCAAGTTACCCCTGAGCGGTAGGGTACGCAGAATCATCAGGATGAGGCCAACTACGCTTAAAGCCGTGCCGAGCCCATGGGAAACGCTGTTTGCAATTTCTTCCCGTCTGGTATGCGTCAGTCTCAATTCAGTATCGTTTTCCGAAGCGTCTTGCAGGCGCATATTTTATAGTTTTTGGCTTAACTTTTCTATCATATCTTCGACCATTTCGTCAAGACTGTATTCGGGCTGCCAGCCCCATTCCTCCCGGGCCGGAGTGTCGTCCATCGAATTTGGCCATGAATCAGCTATTTCCTGTCTTTCGTCCGGCTTGAACTCGTAAGTAAAGTCCGGTAAATGTTCTCCAATTTTACGGGCCAGTTCGTCCGCGGTAGGACTGAAAGAAGCTACGTTAAAGTCGCAGTGATGCTCCAGGTTCGAGAGATCCGCTTCCGCCAGGTCGATCAATGATTTGACGCAGTCCGGCATGTACATCAACGGTAGAGCTGTATCCTCCCTGACGAAGAACGTATAGTGCCCCTCCTCTATAGCCCTGTAAAATGCCTCGACCGCGTAGTCCGTCGTGCCGCCGCCGGGCAGAGTTTTGGAACTAACTATTCCCGGCAGCCTGAGCCCGCGAACGTCCAGCCCGAACTTGTTGAAATAGTAGTTTCCCAGGAGTTCGTCAGTTACCTTGGTTACCCCGTACATCGACGTCGGGCGGAGCACTGTCTCGTTTGGAGCGTTCTCGTCCGGAACCTCTGGTCCAAAGACCCCGATTGAACTGGGAATTATTATCCTGTTCAGCTGGTACTCCAGACCGAGCTGGAGCAGGTTGAAAAATCCGAGAACGTTTACCCGGAAAGCCTCCTCTGGGTTTTCTTCCCCTTTTGCGGAAAGTATCGCGGCCAGGTTGAAAACGGAATCGATATCGTATTTTTTGATTACGTTTTCCATGGCTTTCCTGTTCATCACGTTTAATTCTTCAAGTGGACCCCGGTTCAGGTCATTGGATGGTTTTTGAGTTAGGTACGTTCCAACCACCGAGTTTTTGCCGTATTTTTCTCTCAATGCTGGCACGAGTTCGGAGCCAATCTGTCCCGTAGCTCCGATTACGAGTATCTTCTGCATGTCGTCGGCCATTCTTCTCCCTCCTTTTTTCAATTATAGAAGTATGTTTCGGAAAGGACAACGGAACGGAGAAAGAATAAAGATGTTTTTGTTCTAGTTGACCCCTTTCGCTACCTTCGTTATCCTTGTTGGGATGAAGATATCCCATATTTGAGGTGAAACCATGCCGCTTAAAAAAATGAACGAGACGCTCGAGGAGAAACTGGACGAGCTGGAAAGAAAAGGCACTCTTAAAGGAGAGGAGCTCGTAATAGAAGGGGTGGAGAGATCCGAGAACGGTAACGCCCCGCGTTATCGGATAGCGGGAGAAGAGGGAAAATTTCTGAAAATGAACTCAAACTCTTACCTCGGCCTGCACCTTAATGAAGCAGTGATTGAAGCCGAGGAAAAGGCGTCCGAGAAGTACGGTTCCGGTCCCGGTGCAGTCAGGTTTATTCATGGAACGTACGAGCCCCACGTCGAGCTCGAGGAAAAGCTGGCCGATTTTCACGACAGGGAGTCCTGCGTGATTTATTCTTCGGCTTACGCAACCATGACGGGCATAATCCAGCCGCTGACGAACAGCGAGACGCTGATTATTTCCGACGAGTTGAACCATAACTGCATCATCAATGGAATCCGGATGGCAAAACCCAAGGGAAAAGAGATCTATGACCACTTGAACATGGACGACCTCGACGCAAAACTGGAAGATGCCGTCGGGTCTTACGAACGGGTGATAGTAATCACTGACGGGGTTTTTAGCATGCGTGGGGATTACCCGGACCTGGGTAAATTAGTTTCAGTCGCTGAGAAGTACGATTCCAAGTTCGCGGATGGTGTGTTTACCATAATGGACGATTCCCATGGAGTCGGGGCTTACGGTGAGACCGGTCGGGGTACAAGTGAAGTGACGGGGGAAGACGGGGTCGATCTGATCGTTTCCACCATGGGCAAGGCACTGGGTGTAAATGGAGGCTACGTGGTTACGGACGAAACCGTTACCAGCTACCTGAGGGAGACGTCGCCTTTCTACATATATTCCAACCCGATAACTGCACCGGAGGCGGAAGCGGCAATTGAGTCCCTCGAAATCGTCGACAGCGCTCAGGGAGAAGAGTTGCTGGATCACCTGAGTGCAATGACGAACTACTTTGAGCAAGGTTTGAAAGATATCGGACACGAGGTCATCGAAGGGCCGCACCCGGTCGTACCTCTTATGGTGCGGGACACCAAAAAGACCCGAAAAATGGTGGATTACCTCAAGGATAACGAGGTCCTGGCTACAGCGATAGTCTATCCGGTGGTTCCGGAGGGTGACGAGTCAATACGTTTTCAGATATCCGCCGATCATACCCGGGAGGACCTGGATTACGTCCTTGATAAGATCGATAAGTTCGAGTGAGCCGGGAACAAGTGAGGTACCTGGCGTGGTGGCACTTTGAGCGACAACGAGAGTAAGCCGTACAGAGTACACGACTGGGGGTTAACTAGCTACGAAGAAGCTCTCGCGAGGCAGAAGGAGGAATTTTCCCGCTGGCTCGAAGGTAAAGGAGAAAATACCCTGGTCATCACAAGGCATGATCCCACTATTACGCTGGGAAAGTCCGCGTCGGAGGATGATATACTCGTCGATAAAACGGTTCTTGAAGAGCACGAGGTAAAACTGGTCGAGATTGGCCGCGGTGGTGGTGTTACTTACCATGGACCCGGTCAGCTCGTACTTTATCCTATTTTTGACCTGAGGGACTACGACAGGGACCTAAGAGAATTTATTCGACGCCTTGGATCCGTGGTCGGAGAGGCTGCCGAATCCTTTGGTCTTTCTGCAGAGTTCAGAGAAGGCGAGGAGATAGGTCTCTGGGTAGAGGGTAAAAGAGAGAAACTTGCTTCAATCGGATTGCGTGTCAAGAGATGGTATACGATGCATGGTATCGCTCTGAACGTCAAGCTGGACGAACAAAAGGCTGGCTTGATTCGGCCCTGTGGAATAAGTGATATCCGGCTGGCCTCGATTGCGGACTTTGCGGACGTCAGTATTTCTGGCGTAAAAGAAGAACTTTTATCTCAGTTTCGAGCCGAGTTTTCCTGATTGGGGGGGTAACTATGGCTACCAAACCGGAATGGATTAAGGCAACGGCACCAGGTGAAACGGAAGCGGAAGTCGAAGTAGGCTCTATCCTGGCGGAGCACGACCTGAATACGGTTTGCAGGGAAGCGGATTGCCCAAATCAGGGCGAGTGCTGGAAGGACGGTACCGCCACCTTCATGCTGCTCGGCGACCTCTGTACGAGAAATTGCCGCTTCTGTGACGTTGACACGGGCGATCCCGGTGGAAGCTTAGCGGGGGATGAACCAGGGAGAATCAGGGAAGCGGTGAACGAGCTGGGGCTGGATTACGTGGTTCTTACTTCCGTAGACCGGGATGATTTGCCGGACGGTGGTGCCGGTTTGTTCGAAGAGACCGTCAGGGAAATAAAAGAGATTCCCGATCCTCCACTTGTAGAAGGCTTGATACCTGATTTTTCCGGTGACGATTCCTCGCTCCAGTTGATCGCGGAAAGCGGAATGGAGGTAGTTGGGCACAACATAGAAACGGTGAAAAGGCTGACTCCGGAGGTTCGGGATCCCCGGGCGGGGTACCGGCTCTCGCTTTCCGTCCTGAAAAAAATTAAGGAATTTGATTCCGATCTGGTAACGAAGTCCTCGATAATGCTCGGCCTTGGGGAGGAAAGGAACGAGGTAATAAGCGCCATGGAAGACCTGAGAGAGGTCGGTGTCGATATAGTTACCCTGGGACAGTACCTTAGACCTTCGGAAGAGCAGTTACCGGTGGAAAAATTCTGGGAAGCTTCCGAGTTCAGGGAACTGGGGGAAATAGCAAGAGATCTTGGTTTCTCGGGGGTAGTCTCCGGACCATTTGTAAGAAGCTCTTATAAGGCGAAAGAGACGTACCTGAAGACAATAGAGGATTAGGTGGAGCCCTTTGAGGAAAAATCTATTGAGGACAATTCAGGATCTGGAGTTGAGGGCTCCTGCCGTAAATATTGCCCTGGAGGAGGCAATAGGAAGGTCCGTTGCTTCCGGGACCGCCCCGCCGACGCTCCGGTTCTGGCGCGACTCGAACTCGGCCATAATCGGAAGATCGCAGCCCGCAGGGGAAGAATTGGATCTCGAGCTCTGCCATGAGCTGGACCTTCCTGTGGTAAGAAGACCGAGCGGGGGCGGAACAGTTTTGCACCACCCGAATAATTTAAATTATTCCCTCTACCTGCCGGAAACCGGATCAAATGGCGTCAGGGAAGAATCGATTAGGCTATCCAGACCAGTTGCCGCTGCTCTGGAAAACCTGGGGCTACCTGTTAGGGTTGAACCGAACGGCCTCTTCGTTGGACGGGTAAAGATTGGGGGTACGGCCCAATCAAGGCGCTGGGGTCTGCTTCATCACGGCACGGTCCTGCTTGCAGACGGGGAGGTAATGCACGCGATGGAGGGCCTGTTGCGGGCGCAACAGGCCGGTTACGAGCAAACAAACCGTCAGCTCCCTTCTAAGCCTTCTACCGTCTCAAACCTCAGGGAACTTTTGAGCGATAAAGTAAGTAAAGAAAGGTTGATCCGGGAGTTGAGAGACGAGTTTGCGGATAGACTTGACCTGACACCCGTTACTGGTAGCGTATCGGGCGACGAATGGAACCGGGCATTGGATCTGTCCGGTAGCAAATATTCTTCCGGTGACTGGACTTTCCGGTTTACAGATGGTATCGAGCTTTCCACTTCCACTAAAGAGTAATATTCAAATCAATAGTATGGTGATAAAATAGTATGGTGATAAACATGAAGAAGAGAAGCAGAGACTTGTTGCTGGTTAATTTAATTCTCCTGCTGGTCGTTTCTTTCGTTGTTCTCCCCGGACGTCAGGCAACTGGTTCGGAACAGGCCAAACTGGGTTTCTCGCTTGGAGAAGTGTTGCTTCGCTGGAGGCTGGTTTCTTCCGGCTTCGTTTCTCCCGAGAATCAATCAGGTGAAGCGGGTCTATCTGGCGCGTTGAACCAGCTGAAAAGCTCGCTCGCGCTCTCCGGTTTCCCGGAGGGAATAGTTAAACGGGTAAAGCCGCTGGAGGCTAAGTTGGCTGAAGCCGAAACTCGCTTTCTCTGGCCGATTCAGCTTGGCTACTGGGGTTTTAGCCAGAACGGTGCCTCAGTAACGCTTTCGGGAGCAACAATTAAATCAATCAGCGAAGAGGCCAGGTTTCAGTCCTACAGGTATCTGGATTTTCCGGACGGAGAAGCCGGAGCCACCGTGGATATAACGAAAAAATCCCTTGGTGCCGGTTCCGAAAACTTTACCATCGAGTTATGGGTAAATCCTGCCGGTATTGTGTCGGGGGCCCTGGTAGACCTTTCTAGCTGGAGTCTGGCGCTGGAGGATAACGGGCTGGTGCTGACTTTACCTCAGGGCCATATTTCCGGAACGGACCTAACTGAAGGGAGCTGGAGTCACGTTGCCCTGGTGACTGACGGACAAGATGTCACGGTTTACCAGAACGGACTGAAGACGGTGAGTTCCGGGCTCTCGGAACCGCTCGGGATTCCCGGAAAGCTACAGCTCGGTGGGGGGTTCCGGGGTAAATTGGATGAACTCAGGTTGAGGACGAAATCAATCAGTTCGGAAAGCATTAGCTTCGACCGTCCGCTCGATTACCTCCTGGGTTTTCCCGTTATTGGCTGGATTAACGAAAACTTTGGGCCGGATGAACAATGGGATTTCTATGCTGGTTTACTTGTTTCCAGCCTTTCCGTCAAAGGGTCGAGTGAAATGGCCACTATAAAACCGAAAAACCTCAAAGATGCATCAGATTTCCTCCTGGGGAGGATAGAGAACGTTCCCGCCCCACCGGAGGATCTTTTGGCTTCCATCCAAAACGACATCGGCCAACTGGGGGAGCTGGGTAAAAACGAAGAGCTTTCCGAGGCAGACAGGAGTAAAGTGGACGAGATACTGGCGGGGCTGATCAATTATCTCGGTCTGGGTTAACCTTGGCCCCCTTCCACCAGCGGATTAGTTCGTCCAGGGTTCCCTTCCGGTCACGCTGTTGCAGGAGGTCAGCTATTGCCCGTGCCGAATCCGTGCTGAGCAGTGGGATCGTGTTGTCGATCCAGCCTTCGGCACCGTCTATACCGCTTTCCGCGTAAACCATTGCCTGGAAGACCAGGTCAAGGAGGTCCGCGTCCCTTGCCACTGCGTTGATTGCGTTTTTTTCTTCCGAGCTCTCGACCAGCTCCTCCATGGATAGTTTCAGCTGGTCCGGCAGTTTTGCGATCTGGTCTTCTATGACTTCTGATGATAGGTAGTCCCCTTTATCCAGATACTTCTGGGCCAGCCAATCCAGATCCCCCGTCCTGGTTTCCGCCATGTCATGAAAGAGACAGTAGCCGGCTACACGATAGGGGTCGAGGCCTTCCATCTCGGCAAGAAGAAAACCTATGGCCGCAGTACTGAAGGAATGTTCCGCGACCGATTCCGGGTTTTCAATTCCCAGCTTTAACCACCCGGATCGCGGGGTTCTTTTTAACTGTCCTAGTTCAAATATAAGTTCGGCCAGGCCGCTTAAATCCTCTTCTTCCGGGGTCAATTTTCCCTCCTGAGCTTGGTTATTTTTGTGTAGTCCGTTTGCCACCGGATCTCTCAAACCGGAGGTTGATAACTTCACGGAGTCAAATACTCAAATACTTCGATAGATAATTATGTTGTTCTACCCCGTTTGCTTGCAAGTGGAAGCAAAATCGTCGAAACCGGGAACTATTCACTGGAAAATTAGAGACGGATTTTAGCCCAACTGGTGACAGCTTTCCTTGTGGGTTTCTGGTTCTCCAGGGATCATTTAAATCCCATGAATAAAAGGAGAGAAAAAAGTTAATGCAAAAAGCTAAAAAACTTTTAGTCGGAAGCATGGTGCTATTTACACTGTTCTGGGTGGGTGCCGGTGAGGTCGATCAGAGAACCTTCGTAAATATCACCAAACCCGGCTCCGGAAAAACTCAGGGTCAAACGCGTGCCGTTAGGGGTGTATACCTCCATTCACGTACCATTGACGTCAATAACACTCAGGACTGGATAAATAAGTTAAAGGAGAACGAGTTAAATGGGGTCGTGATAAACGTAAAGAACGTTTCCGGCGAAGTTACTTACGACTCCGAGGTCCAGCTGGCAAAAAGTATGGGGGCAGTTACGGGACGCTTGGACCTTAAAGAAATAATCGAAAAGCTTCACAAAAACGGAATTTACGTTATTGCGAGGCTAACGTGTTTCAAAGACCCCGTCCTTGCGGAGCGTTGCTGTGGCGGAGGGAACTGGGCGGACCCATCCAGCTCCGTAGCTCAGAGGTATATTATCGATCTGGCAAGAGAGGTCGCGGATTTCGGTTTCGACGAAATACAGCTGGACTACATCCGTTATTCGGACGGTCCGGGCGAGATAGGTGGTAATTACGAGGCCCGGAGCAGGTTAATTGCCGGATTCGTCGAAAAGATGAGGCAGGAGCTTCCGTCTCAGGTTAGCCTGTCGGCTGACGTCTACGGTAGAACCATGTGGGAATGGAATGCAAAGAATATAGACCCCATCGGACAGAACCTCAGTTACCTGGATGGACCGACCGACTTTTTGTCTCCCATGATTTATCCTTCGCACTATACCGATCCGGATTTGGTTTACAACCCGGGTAAGTTGATCGAGCTTTCAATGGAAAGCGGAATGGAACGAGTTTCGGGAAAGTTCCGGCCTTTCATCCAGGGTTTCGATAGAGCAATGCCTTCCGACTTAAATCTGGTGGAATACATTCAGGAAGAACTCAGGGCTCTGGAAAAGGTCGGGGTAGAGGGATATCTCGTCTGGAACCCAAAATCTAACTATAGCGCTCTCTGGCAAGCGCTTGAAAACCGAGAGGGGAGGAGTTAGAAATAGCAAAACCCCGCCAGTTACGGCGGGGTTTTAAGGAATTATCTAAAACTGGATTGTTTATTTAATCCTGGTCGTCCTCTTCCTCTCCGTTTGAATTCAGAGCTTCGTGTATTTGCCTTATCTTCTCGTCCGCCCGGGCAAATACCGTACCTTCTTCGTATTCCCCGTCCTTTAACTCGGCGCCTGCGGGCGTGTCTGTCAATATCTCCAGTCCCTCACTTACCGTATTGACCGGGTAGATGTGGAATTCGCCGGACTCGACGGATTCAATTACTTCGTCGTTTAGCATCAAGTTGTCCACGTTGTCCTCGGGTAGTATTACTCCCTGTTCACCGGTGAGGCCCTGTTCCTTACAGACTTCGTAGAACCCTTCGACTTTTTCTTTTGCTCCACCTATTGGCTGAATTTCACCTTTTTGGTTCACCGAACCGGTTACTGCGATTCCCTGGTTGATTTCAAGGTCGGCAAGTCTGGAAATTATCGCGTAAAGTTCGGTGCTGGAAGCGCTATCCCCATCTATTTTTGAGTAACTCTGCTCGAACGCGATGTTTGCCGTCAGGGACAGCGGTTTGTCGTACGCGAACTTCTGACCGAGGTATCCCTTCAGAATCATTACGCCTTTAGTGTGTGTATTACCCGAGAGGTCTGCTTCTCGGTCAATATTGACGACGCCTTCCTTGCCGGCGTACACGTTGGCCGTGATCCTTGCCGGTTTGCCAAAGGTAAAATCGCCCGTATCGAGAACCGACAGGCCGGTTATCTGACCGACCTCCTCTCCTTTGATATCTATAAATATTTTGCCTCTATCGATGTACTCCTGTATTTTGTCCTTGAAGAGACCCCTTCTTTCGAACTTTTCTTCCATGGCTCTCTGGACGTGGCCCTCGTCGACGTAATTGGCCTCGTCTTTCTTTGCCCAGTAACTGGACTCCTTTACCAGTTCGGTGATTTCGCTAAATTTCGTGGAAAGTTTTTCCTTGTCCCTGGCCATTTCGGAGGTGTACTCTACTACCTTGGCCGCACCTGAGGGCTCAAAGTGTTTTACTTCGGAATTTTCCTCGGCCTGGTCTTTTATGAACCGGGCTATCTTGAGCTCCTTTGGTTCCTCCCAGTCCATTTCGTTGTCGAAGTCCGACTTGACGTTGAACAACTTCTGAAAGTCCTCTTCGAAGTTGTTAAGTATGTTGTAGATTCTTCTATTACCGATGAGCACCACTTTGATGTTGAGTGGAATGGGCTCAGGTTGTAACCCCTTGGTTGAAGCGTAGCCAAGCATCTGGGCCGGGTCCTCAATCTTTATTTCTCCCTGGTTTAGCGCCGTTTTTAACCCTTCCCAGCTCAAACCATAGCGAAAGAGGTTTTTGGCCTTCAGAACGAGATAACCGCCATTAGCTCGATGCAGGGCACCGGGCTTGACCATCGTAAAGTCCGTCGACATCATACCGAACTGGGCCTGTTTCTCGACGGCACCAAACAGGTTTGGATAGGTGGCATTGTCCTCGACCACTACCGGTGCACCTTCCGTATCCCCGTTGTTAACCAGCACGTTGACCCGGTATTTGACGAACTGATCCTGTCCCGAAGCCAGCTGGGCCATCCCGGCCGGCTGTTTGCCCGAGTTCTGGTTCGTAAAGTCATCTATGTTGTCCAGAATGTCTTCCTTGACCGCGTGCAGGTAATTGACTGCCTTTTCGTTATCCTGGTACTTTTCCTGGAGCTTCCGGAGCATCGGATCCAGAAGGAACGATATAGCTTCTTTCTTCAGGTTCTTTATCTTTTCGTCCCTCTCTTCCTCGGCCTCCATTACTTTCTGCATCGTCTCCTGAATCAGGTCCTGGAGTTCCTCCTGCTCGTCTTCCAGTTGTTCCCGTCGCTCGTCCTCGAGTTCGCTAAACCGTTGCTGATCCATCGGTTCTCCGTCTTCTCCTTTTGGTACCGTATTTAACCCAAAAGGAGTCCGCTGAAGAATGAAGCCCCTTTCGGAAGCTTCGTCCTCAAGTTCCTCGAAGAGCATTTGTTTCTGCTGGTTGAATTCGTTATCGATGGCCTCTTTTCTCTGTTTGTACTCCCCGGTTTCAAACGTATCGGAAACGCCGTCCTCCAGGTGTTCAATTAGTTCGTCCATGTCCTCCCGGAACTCACAACCCTTTCCGGCTTCCAGCCTGAGAAACTGTGGCCTGTCCGGGTTCTCAAAGTTGTGTACGTAACAGATATCCGGGGGCGGCTCTTCTTCCTTGCTGGCTCTATTCAGGTACTTGTTGATTGCCGAATTCTTTCCGGTCCCTGGTTGTCCCGCTACGTAAATGTTGTACCGGTTTTCGTCGTCCTTGACGCCAAGTCCAAGTTCAATTGCATCAAGTGCTCTATCCTGACCAATTATCTCCTTTAGTGGGTCCAGATCCTCGGTAGTTTCAAAGGAAAAGTCATCCGGTGAACACGTCCTTCTTAAGTCCGAACTTCCAAGTTCTCTTGTCATCATCACTCCTCCTTGCGAGAAATGGTAAAGGAGTCCTTTATTTAGTTCAATTGGGAGGTTAGCCCTTTTGGACCACGTTTACGCCGTCTACAGTGATGGGTGGAGTCCTCAGGCTGCCGCCGATCCAGTCCACCTCCCGGCCGAGTTCTACTCCGCTTTCCAGTAAGTTGTAGACGTTTCCGGCGATCATCGTGTTTTTTACCTTCCCAACTATTTCGCCGTCCTCGACCCGGTAAGCTACTGATACGTTATTGGAAAACTCACCCGACAGGGGGTTGCCCTGACCCAGGCCGAGAACCTGATCAACGACGAGTCCGCTGTCTATTTCTGTAATCATCTTGCCGAAGGTTTTGTCGCCCGTACCGATGAGTAACGATGTTGGACTGATGCTTGGGGGAGACCGGAAATCGCCGCCGCTAATTAACCCACCCTTTAATCCGTTTCCGGTTGGTTCTACAGAAGCAAGCCCGGCAGTCTGGAGGTCATAGAGAAAGTTTTTGATCACTCCGGATTTTACCAGAGGTGTCCTCTCGACCGGTAGGCCTTCGTCGTCAAAGCTTCTCCTTGCTGGAGAACCTTCAATTGAGCCGTGATCCGTCAGGGAAAGTTTTTCCGAAAATAGGTGTTCGCCCAGGCTCTCGTTCAGTGGTGAGGTTCCCTGAAAAACGTTTTTTCCGTTGAAGCCGGCAAGAAGCGGTAAAAGAAGTACAAGTGTCCCCTTGGGGGTAAATACTACGGGAAACGACCCACTGCTAATTTTTGCCTGGTTTTTTGCCCACTTAAGCTTCTGTGTCGCTCGTTCCACGGCCTCTTCCGGTTTGAAGTCTTCCAGGTTCCGGGCCACTTCACTTTCATGGAAGCTAAATATGTCGTTCTCCCTTACGTCCTTGAGTTCGACTGACAGTGAGACCATTGATTGTTTTTCCTCGGCTTCCAGCCCCTGACTATTCGAAATTCTCACTTTGTTGACCGAGCGGCTTGTGTCGACGTTGACTTCTATTTCGCTATCAAACTCCTTGATGGATTGGACTGCCTTCCTGCCGTAATTTATCAGGTCCGCCGAAGTTAATCCCGCAACTTCGGCATCGAAGGTGTCCAACGACTCTATACTTCTATCTCCAGGGAATTTGAAACCGGCGTCATCTCCGAGTTTTGCAGTTTCAGCCGCTCTTTTTACGGCTTCCGAAGAGTCATCCAGGTTGGTAGTCGTCGAAAAGCCCAGCTTTCCGTCCTTGATTAATCTCAGTGCCGCACCCTTCGTTTCTACCTCCTTCAGGGATTCAAGCTCTCCGGACTCGAACTGTACCGGGATGGAATGGCTCTCAACTTCGTAAACTTCGGCACTATCGGCGCGTTTGTGGGCATCTTCCAGAAGTTCCATTATCGTCCTCCTATTGTTACGTCCTCGATTCTCAAATGGGGGGACCCATCCGTCACGGGTAAAGGCATCTGCCCGCCCTTGCCGCAACCGCCGGCGGAACCAATTATATCGAGATCGTCACCTATTCCCGATATGTTGGCAAGCGAGTTGAATATATTTCCGGTCAATACCACGTCGCGTACCATAGGTCCGATTTCTCCGTCCTCTATTACGTGACCGTACCCGGCACTGAAAGTAAACTGTTCCAGCTGTGTCTGACCGCCGTAGGCGTCCTTTGCGTAAATTCCGTGGTCAATTGAGCCAATTAATTCTTCGAAGGATTTTTCGCCTGCTTCGATGTAAGTATTTGTCATCCGGACAATCGGTTCGTATCGGTAGGAAATAGCTCTGGCATTACCGGTCGGATCCTGATCCATTTTCCTGGCCGTTTCCCGGGAGTGGAGAAAGCTATTGAGCTTCCCGTTCCTGATCAGGTAAGTCTTTTTCCTCGGAACACCCTCGTCGTCAAATCGCAGGTTACCCCTCTTTCCGGGAATAAACCCCTCATCAACCACGTTTAAGTTTTCTGGCCCGAACTCCCTGCCGATTTCCATTATTTCTTGCAGTCTATCGTTTTTATACACGTGATCGGCTTCGCATAGGTGTCCGAAAGCCTCGTGTATGAATACCCCGGCCAGCTTCGGGTTGAGCAGAACGGTGTAATTTCCACCTTTAACCGGTTCCGCGTCAAGCAGGGAAACTGCTCGTTCTGCCACGTCTTCGGCCATTCCCCCCCTGTTCTGTACCTGGTTAAATCCACCCGCCCGGCCCACGCTATCGTGTGCTGTCTGGACGTTGTTCTCTTGCCCCCTGGCGACGGCCACAAGGGAAAGAGTAACGTCCGGAATTTCCTGGTATATTCGCGTTCCTTCCGAGTTTACATAAGTTAATTCACGATAGGAATCTCCGTAGGCGGTTTTTGTGGATTCTATCCTGGCATCGTGATTCAGCATCGATTTATTGTAATTTCTGGCTATATCCCGCTTTTCCTCCAGAGAAACTTCTCTGAAATCCCTTTCCTGATCACCCGTAAAGCTTTCTTTCCGGGGCTCGACAGGTGAAAGCTTAACTGGTTCATTTATGGCCGCGGCGGTGGATTTACCTATTTTATTTGCCTGTTTTACTTGATTCGTTAGGTCTCCTATGGAGTTGAAAGTTGATATACCCCATCCACCGTTAACCAGCGTTCTGACTATTCCGCCAACTTCCTCGGAAGAATCAAGATTTATTAGGTTGTCTTTTTCGTACTTTACTCCGGTTCGTTCCTCTTTTTCCAGCCTGATTTCCGTGAATTCAGCCTTGCTAACCTTTAACGCTTCCTCTAGTTTGCTGAGCAAGTTACCCTCCTTTTTCAAAACTGGTTAGAATACTGCAACGTTTCTAACTATAATCAAACTCGGGTTTTTGAGCAAATTAGTTGGACCAGATGAAAAAAACAAACCATCCAGGGGGATCCGGATTTGAATCAGTTTTTAGCTTCTTTTCTCACCGTAGGACGCGCTTTATTGAAAGTATTCTTTCTCGGGTTTGCCGGTTTCGTTCTATCTAAATCGGATTTGATCTCCAGAGAAGGCTTTGATGACCTGAGTAAAGTAGTCATTTATTTCACGCTTCCGGCCCTTATATTTTCCAACTTTCTTGGTAGTTCGCAGCTTGGTGAAATAACCAATTGGTGGATGTACCCTCTTGGTATGGCAATTCTGGTTGTAACGAGTCTCGGACTTGGACTCCTTATTTCTCGGTACCTTGAGTGGCCGGAAAGAAGGCAGTTCGGGGCATTGCTCGGTTTTCCCAATACCGGTTATCTCCCGCTGGCTCTGGTTGCGGCACTGGTAGCGGCTTCGCGGCAGCCGAAGGCCTACCAGCTTATTTTCCTCTTCACGCTTGGGATGACCCCAAATCTCTGGTCCATAGGCGTTGGGCTAATATCCGGAAAGGCGGTAAAGCCAATTAAATTCTTAAAAAACGTTTTTAGTTCTCCACCGTTTCTGACTACGCTTATTTCAATTGGTCTGATATTTGCCAGCTGGGATAGGTTCATTCCGGAACTGGCACTTGAAACGGCTTCTTATGCCGGTGACGTCACCGTCCCGTTAATAATGATAGTGCTTGGCGGAACCCTGGCCCGGGTGGAGAACACGGATCGTGGTTACCCCAGGGCCATCAGCCTGCTGGTTCTGATCAAGCTCGTGGCTTATCCCGGGCTTGCTCTAACAGGAATCTATTTCTTTCGGCCTCCGGAGTTGATTGCCTTCGTGATACTGCTGGAAGCCGCAACGCCGCCAGCTACCAATCTGGCGGTTATCGGGAGCCATTACGGGGAGAATACGGGGTTGCTCAACCAGGGTCTTTTTTATAGTTATCTGGTTGCCGCTTTGACCATTCCGGGATTCATTTCCCTGTTTAGGTTTATATATTGAATCAGATGGCTGCAACTGGAAGGTGAGCAAACAATGAACGTCCTTGCAATTATACTTTTCTTGCTGATTTCTCTGGCCGGTCTGGCACTGATCCCGCTGGGCATCCCGGGCACCTTCGTTGTCGTCGGGGGGTCGTTTCTTGCCGGCCTGCTGACCGGCTGGGAGCTTGTCGGTATTTATCTCGGGTTGATTTTTTTCGGGCTGGCCCTGTTGGGCGAGGCGCTGGACTGGCTATTTAGTCTGGCCGGGGGCAAGCAGTCCGGAGCTTCCGGGCCAGGACTTGTTGCATCCTTTATCGGTGGGGTCGCCGGTGCGATAGCCGGTCTTCCCTTACCCATCGTTGGCAACCTGGTCGGTGCATTTCTCGGTGCATTTCTCGGTGCATTTTTGACCGAATTCGTGATTAAAAACGACTTTCAGCAGGCTCTCGAAAGCGGCCTGGGGGTCGTAAAAGGGAAATTGTTTGGGTCGGTACTAAAAATTGCTATTGGGGCCTTGATGATCGTCAAAGTCCTATTCAACTTCTTTTGAACGTGCGAGGAGGTATGATCGGTTCAATTGAACAAAGTAGATTTAAGCAGTTATGAAGTATTATTTGTCGATATGGACGGGGTAATTGTAATGTCAGGTAGCCCTATTCCCGGGGCCGTTGATGCCGTAAACAGGTTAAACTCCCGCGGGGAAGTATTCGTCCTTTCCAACAACTCCACCCGGAGCAGAAAAAGGTTTGCTGGTAACCTAAAGGACATCGGGGTCAGGCTACCTGCGGGCAGGGTTATAAACAGTGCATTCGTACTTGCCAAATTTCTCAGGGAAGAAAAGGGACCGCTCTCAGTATTTACTGTCGGAGAAGAAGGGCTAGACCTGGAGCTTCGGGAGCTTGGTCACGAAATTACTGACCCGGAAAAGTCGGAGATCGTAGCCGTCGGCATGGATAGAGGTTTGACGTATGAAAAGCTGGATAGAGCTCTTACCGGTTTGAACGGTGGAGCGAATTTTTTCGCGACTAATTCCGATAGTACGTTCCCTACTCCGGACGGCGAGTCTCCCGGTGCCGGTGCGTCAGTTGGAGCCATCAGGGGAATGGGCTATGAACCAGAAAAAATAGTCGGCAAACCTTCAAAGGTGGCAGCCGATATCGCTATGGAAGTAGCTGGAGCTTCCAGCCCGGAAGACTGTCTGGTTCTCGGCGACAGGCTCGAGACCGACATCTTGCTGGCCGAGCGAGCAGGTATGGATTCGGTGCTGGTTTTGAGTGGGGTCGAAACAGAAGAGAGCCTGGGAAAGAGTGATTTTAAGCCCACCTACGTCGTTCATGACCTGCCGGACATCCTGTGATTTTAACGTAACCAGGGTAAAAGGTGGGGAATAATTCCCTGAGCAAGCGATTTAGTGGAGTTTTCTTAGTTTAAACCGGGAATTCCGGCTGAAGCCCCGAAATTCCCGGTTTATATCGTGCTGGTTAATTAACTAATGGAACAGGTGCTCCACCCGCACTCGACGCACTTGTTGCAACCGCCTTCGTGAATTACTTTGCCGCCGCATTCGGGGCACTCGTCCAGCGGATCAACCTGGTCAAGGGGATGAGGTGCTTCGTCCTCCAGCATATCCTTGTTGGTACCCTGTTCGTTCTGCAGAGAGCTGTAAAAGTTCTGCGGCTCCCAGAACTGTTCGCCGTCTGCCTCGCCGGAGAACTCCTTCTCCAGGTAGCTTTTCATGTAATCGCTCGGTTCCAGGTTCCTTTCGCCGGACTTTTCGCCATCCATGTTGAGAACCTGACGTTGTTTCGAGCCGTCTCTGTAAACAGTTAGCCCCTTGAGCCCTAGCTTATGTGCAAGCAAGAAGGAGTTGAGTACCTCGTCCGGAGTGGCGCTGCTGGGCATGTTGATCGTTTTGGATATCGAGGCCGTAATCCAGTCCTGCCAGGAGGCCTGCGCCATCAGGTGGTCAGTATAGTGAACGTCCAGAGCGGTTATAAATACGTCCTTCAGCTTATCCGGAATCTCGTCCAGACCGGCGACGCTTCCGTAGTTTCTGTTGATCTTTTCCAGTAGTTCCTCGCTGTAAATTCCCTCCTCCTTTAACTTTTCCTCGAAGACCTCGTTGGCGTAGTAGAAGTCGCCCGCCGTTACGTTCTTTTCGTAAGCCAGAGAGAACTCCGGCTCTATTCCGTGGGAGGTGTCCGCAATCATGGATATGCTTCCGGTCGGAGCTATTGTGGTGGTCATACCGTTTCTTACCCCGTTTTGCTGTATCCTATCGATCAGACCATCCCAGTCCTGGTTGTGAGTGTCCTTTTCGTAATAACCGGCTACAGGTATTTCTCCGTTCGGGTAGCCCGTGTCGTCGTAAAGCGGGAAAACCCCTCTTTCCTGTGCAAGCTCGACGGACTCGTCGAGGGAGTAATAGGTCAGGGCTTCAGCCAGGTCCTCCATGGTTCTGAAACCTTCTTCAGAATTGTACTGGATTTCCTGGTTATACATGAGGTCGGAAAGACCCATGACGCCCAGCCCCACCTTTCGCGTCGCTTTTGTAGCCTCTTCGATTTTCTGCAGCGGAAAGCTGTTCATGTCAAGGATATTGTCGAGGAAACGGGTGGCGTTCCTTATCGTTTCCCTGTATTCTTCCCAGTCAAAACCGTTTTCATCGACCAAGTTGTGCAGGTTGATCGAGCCCAGGTTGCATGATTCGTAATCGTACAGGGGTTGTTCTCCACAGGGGTTTGTCCCGCTGATCCTGCCCTTTGCCGGTTCCAGGACGTTGTACTCGTTGATTCGATCAAAGAATATCATCCCGGGATCGGCGGATTCCCATGCTGAATGGGAAATCAATTCCAGAATCGCTTTTGGCTTTTCCCTGGAGACCGCCTCGCCGGTTCGCGGGTTTATCAGTTCGAAACCGGATTTGTTGCCATCCGTCAGTGCTTCCCAGAATTTCTCGGTCGTGCCGACGGAAATATTGAAGTTCTCCAGTTTACCCTCGGTCTGTTTGACGTTGATGAAGTCCTTGACGTCGGGGTGGTCGATGTTGATTATCCCCATGTTTGCTCCGCGTCTCTTGCCTCCCTGCTTGACCACGTCAGTAACAGTATCGATGATTCTCATGAATGATATTGGCCCGGACGCTACGCCGGAAGTCGAGGCAACAATATCTCCTTCCGGCCTCAGGTTGGAGTAATTAATCCCCACGCCGCCCCCGCTCTGGAAAATTAGAGCTGCATCCTTTGATGCATCCATTATCCTACCCATATCGTCCTCCATGGGCAGGACGAAGCATGCGCTAAGTTGTCCCAGTCTGGTCCCGGAATTCATCAGGGTCGGGCTGTTGGGCAGGAACTTCTGGCTCGTCATCATATCAAAGTAGGTGCGCCATTGTTCGTGGTATTTATCGAAGTACCCGTCATCGAGAAGATCCAGAAAAGCCGGAAAGTCGACCTTCATCTGACCGTTTTCCGCCAGTTCCTCGTAGAGCTCGCCCATTGCTTTGAAGGTCCACTCGTTTATGGCGTGATCGGCAAAGCCGTAACTATTTTCGTATTCCCGGAACGAATCGAGGTACTTACCGGTCTTTGGATCCAGCTGATTATTACCGGTTTTTTCGAAAATACGGTCGTCCCGCAGGAGATCAGGTATCGTTACGTTGGTTGCGACGCGTTCGAAAAGTTCCTTCGGGGTTTCTACTATGTCTCCCTCGTTGTCCCGGAGCAGGTAACGGGAGGCCAGGACCCTTAATGCCTTCACGCTAAATTTCTTACCGACACTTCCTATCTTGGTCTCGTTAAGCAGTTGTTCCTTTTCTCGCCTTTTCTGTCTGTGTTCCTGACGATACAGAATATATTTTTTGGCTGTCGTGTAATGTCCTTCCTCAATCAGAACTTTCTCTACAGTATCCTGAATATCCTCCACTTCGGGGAATTCCTCCTGGCCCAGCCCTTCATCACCGTATATCCCCTGAAGGTCATTTGTTACCTTTTTTGCCAGTTCGTCCGCCTCCTGGGCGGCTTTGGATCCTGCTGCCTGAGCTGCCTTTAATATAGCATTACTAATTTTATTTTGATTGAAATCAACTACCGACCCATCGCGTTTTTTGACTTTTTTGATTTCCACTTTTTTTGCCACCTCGGTATAAATAAAGTTTATTCATATAGCGGACTGAGACAACCGGGCCCGAATTTCAGGATTACTGACTTAGCGGCGGCTGACACGATCGTACAAAGGTTATTGAGTGGTAGCTACCTTCTATCGGGAGGGAAAGAGTTAACGGACCCGTTGCCTTCCGGCGGCTTCTGATTTAAACTATTCTGGATTAGAATTATGACCCAATACTATATCGAAACGGACGGGAAAATATATTTGGTGGAAAAAGAGGGAAAACTGCGGTTTCCCGTATCCCGAGAGGCAGTTCCGTTCTCAATCGAACCCAAGGGAAAGATGGTAATTGGTACTGAAGAAGTACTTTTCTCTGAACCGGAGCTGACAAACCATCCAAGCCAGTGGATCAACAAGGAGGACGTACCCCTCCTGAATGATGTGGATCCGACTGTGAGAAAGGCCGTCGACCTGTCACTACCGCGCATAGTTGTTGAGGCGGTAATTAGGGATGAAAAGGAAGACAAGGTCCTAATGGTAAAACCTTCCCGAGGCTACAACAGGGATAGCTGGACGCTCCCGGGGGGATTTCTGGTTTACGGAGAGCCGCCGGCTCAGGCAGTGAGAAGGGAAGTAAGAGAAGAGATCGGGGTCGAGCCGGAAATAGGTAAGCTGGTAAACGTCTTTAGCTCCATCGGAGCAAGTAATAGTCACCAGTGGGTAGTATTTTATTACCTGGCAAGCGTATACGGAGAAATGAATACAATCAAACCGAGCCACGAAATCAAAGAACTCGGCTGGTTCCCTCCGGAGGAAGTGGTTCCGGCACTTAAAAGTCCGGTGATGAGTAGAGGTTATGAGGAAATAATTTCAGAGGGAAAACTGGAGTAAGAAGCGATGATCCGGTAGGGCATTGCTATCTTTGGGTTGACGGAGCCTTCCCTATTGGAGTTGAACAACCACCTGGTCCTCCCCTGGGAGGAATTCCGGTGGTAAACCAGGCGGTTGTTGATTGCGTAATTATCTGGAATAGAGACTATTCTTTAGAACCTTGAAATTCTCCATCGACGATTGCAGGGTTGAAATCCTTTCAGTTAGCGTCGAGTTCAGTTCCGAAAACTGGTCGTTAAAATAACTTCTTATCCGCTGGGTGGCCCATTTCTTGCTGACTTTTTCCTCGTCCAGCCCATTAATATCTCCCCGCAACGTTTCCATTTTTTTATCCAGGCGGGAGTTTAGGTCATCCAGGCGGGAGTTTAGGGTTTCTCTTACCTCTTTTAACGAATTTATCTGAGAATTCAACCTTTTTGTAACTCCGTTGATGTCCTGTTTTAACGTCTTCTGTTTCTTTGATAGGTCGGAAACGTTCGTTGCAAGCTTGTCCCGGTCGTTTTGCAGGCTGGAAATTTCCCCCGTTATTTCCGCATCCTTTTGTGAAAGCTTTCCGATCTGACTTTCCAATTTTTGCTCGAGGCCGTCTATCCTGTCCTGCAGGGTTGATTCCCTATCCATTGCAGTATTTATCTGTTTTTGGAGCTCCTGGTTGGACTGTACCATTTGCTTGGCGATTGAACCAGTTTCTTCATCCAGTCTATTTAGCTTCTGGCTCGTTTCTTCAAGCGACTTTTCCGTTCCGTCGATAAATTCATTCAACTTGCTCCTCAATTCCGCATCCACTTCGTAAAGTTGCGCCAGGTTATCCCGTAGCCTGCCGTCCAAATCCGCAATACGTTCGCTCAAGTCACCGTCCTTGTCCTTTAACTCCTTGACCTCTTTCTGGATCATTGAGCTTATATCGTCCTGTGTGGAAGCAAGCGAAGAAAGCTCGGACTCTAGGTCGGCTACTCTTCCTTTTAGCTCTTCGTTTTCCCGTCTCAATTCGGCCAGCCTTTTATCCATGTTTGACTGCAGTTCGGAAATACGGTTTTGCAGCTCCTGGTTTCTGGACTCTAGCCTTGAAATTTGATTCATCAAGGTTTCGTCTTTGGAGCTGGAGCTAGTTTTTATCTCCTCCAGCCTGTCGTCGAGTTCGGACGTTGCTTGCTCAAGTGCTCCCCTTAGCCCGGACAGCGAGTTTTCCAGGGATGAATTTTTATCACTGACGCCGGAGATTTCTTTTTTAAGTTCCTGGTTTACCCTGTCCAGCTCGTCCTGAATCGCTGCCAGCTCCTGTTCGAGTTTCTCCCTTGAGCTCTTCTGGGTACTTGCGAGCGAATCCACACGGGAAACAAGCCCCTTTAAACCGTCTTCCAGGGCACTAATTCTGGAGGTAAGTTCGTCTTCTCTTTTACTGGAAGATTCGCGAATACTCTCCAGGTCTTTTTGAAATTTATTTGTGACGGTTTTCAGGTCGTTCGTAACCCCTTCTATTCTTTTAACCAGTTCCTGCTGGTTTCCGGTGAGTTCCCGATAGCTTTCACGCAAAACCTTTAGCCCGCTTGAATTGCTCTCCTGTGAGCTCTTCAGCTCAGAAACTTCTTCCTGGAAGGAGACGAGATCTTTTCTCTGGGCCTCAAGTTTTTCCCGCAACTCCGAGGACCGAGTTCCTAAATTATCAATTCTCTCCATCAGATTTGTTTTAAGGGTGTTGACTCTGGAACTGGTTTCTTCACCCTGTTTCTTTAGAGTCGAGAGCTCCTGATCGAAATTTTTTCTCGCTGCTTGCAGTTCTTCGGTTAAGTTGCCCGTAATTTTTTTCAGTTCCGTGTAGTTGTCCGTCAGGCTGGCAAGTTTTTCTCCGACGCTACCTATATCGAGGTCCAGTCCTTCTATATTCTTTTCCAGTTCCGACGTCCTGGATTCCAGTTCTCCGACCTGTTGGATCAAATTCGACTCCAGCTCGGCAATTCGTGCCTGGAACTCGTTCACTGAACCTTCTATACCCGCAAACCTTTCCTGAAGTCCGCTCTGCCCTTCCTGAAGGTCGGATATCGCTTCAGCCTGAGAGCTGTTACTTCCTTTGATTTCTTCCAGCTGTTTTTGAAATGATTCAGTATCACTGTTCAGAGATCCGATCCTGTTATTGAAGCTGATCCCCACGAACAGTAAGCCTCCTACCAGAACCAAAATAGAGCCGTAAACGACGATTTTGCCCAGCCTTGTCATTTAAATTCCACCCCTTTTTAGTTCTTGGACCAGATGAGCAGGAATAAACCCAATTGCCCGGATTTATTCCGTCCAAGAAAAACCATTAATGCGATAACCGTTTCGGACCTCCTGGACCTCTTTAACGTTCGTTAACAGTACCAATACTGACTTCTGAATAATTATCGGTAGCCCCACTTAATTTACATTATGGGGAAACGGAATGGTTTGTCAAATATAATCCGAGAAGTATGATTTTCCGGGAAATTTGATCCAGTAACTGATTTATATCCTTTTACTCCCCTTTTTTAGGTTGAATAATATTGTCATGCCAGCCGGATTGGAGTATAAATTCTTTAGGAGGTGAGAGGATGAATGGAGAAAACAAGAACTGGGACGGATACTTGTTAGCTGTATCGTTGATAATTATTTCCTTGTTTTTGCTCCCCGGGACTTCGGTGATTGCCTTCTCTCAACCCGACCTTATCGTAACAGAATTGACATTTAGTCCTGCCGATCCCCGGCCAGGGGAAGAGGTTGAGCTGAGAGTGAAGGTTACTAATCGGGGAAACCGGGATACAAATAGATTTTACGTTCGCCCATACGTTGATGGAAATCGACTGGATAGAGAATCCATACCTTTTGGTCTGGATGCCGGAGAAAGCGAGAAGATCGATTTTACCTGGGTTGCCGAGGCCGGTCGACACGAAATAGAAGTAGTTGCTGATGATCCTTTCGACAGGGTAGACGAGACAAATGAGGAAAACAACGGTTTGACGAGAACAATCGACGTTAGCCAGCCAGCAACCGGAACAGCACGGAGCGAGCTGAACGTTGCGGTAATCAGTTTCGAGGACAGGAGCAACTCCGGCTTCGCAAACGTGAGTGGCGGCGTTGCCGATATGCTGACCGAGAAACTCGTAAATAATGGCTTTAACGTTCTGGAAAGAAGAAGGATAGAGGATGTACTGTACGAACAAAGGCTTAACCCAGAAAACGATTCTGACCTGGCGCGTGCCTCTCGTGTGATAGGAGCTGATGCTCTGATAACGGGAAGCGTAACTGGAATAGATGTAAACAGAACGAAAATCGATATCGGTTTCCTCTCGGTAACAGGTGCTACGGTGGAAGTAAACTTCTCCTACCGCGTTATTAGCTCCTATACCGGAAGGATCATTGCCGCAAATTCTATCTCCGCTCGTGCCGAAGGACAGACGGACGCATCATTTAATTTGGGGGTTTTGATTGATTCTACAACCAGAATTAGCAGAGACGTCTGCACCGGAGGTCTGCGGACCAGTAAATCAGTTTATGGGACGGAAGAAGTGATATCCGTCGGGTATCTGGATAATAATCCGCCTTCGGATTATACCGTTCAGTTCTTCGATTCTACTGGTTCAATTGGTCCTTCTCTCTTTTCGAACTATAAGACCAGCAGCAGTTCGGACCGCTGTTTAGTCTGGAACTGGAACCCTCAATCGACGTTACCGCCGGGAAATTATACGGTTCGGTTGTATTCCTGGCCCCCGGTCTCAGTACTTGCATCACGTAATTTCAGCGTGAGTGCCGGTGCTGGTGCTCCGGAATGGGTTGGCGAGATCACATTTGGGACCAAACAATTTGGGGGCAGCGTTGTTGGCGAGGCGGTAGAGAAAGGACTGTCCAATATTTCGTCGGATCTTGCCTATAATCTGAACGATTCCGCCTCAAGACTGCTGGATGAGAGGAAAAATTACACTGGAGATAGCGAGCAGGAAAGGGAGAAAGAGGAAAAATTAAAGTGCAGGGTAGTCTCCCTGGAAGAAAACAATAACGTAGTTCTTGCGGGAGTCGACGGGGACTGTGGCAGCAACGAAGGTGTTCAGGTGGATGACATATTTCACCTTTACGCGGCCGAATCCATTCAGGATCCGAATACAGGAGATTTACTGGAAATAATACCAAAGAGTGAAGAACCGAAAGGTAAAGTTGTAGTTGTGAATGTATACGATAAGGTGAGCCGGGGACAAATCATTGGAGATTTCGACGTATCAGTTGGTGACCTGGCTGAAGAAAAATAAGATAACGCAGTGGCAAGGTTTGCTCCAAAGTTTTACCAATAATAGCTGAGAATGCCCCAGGGCTTGCCCTGGGGATGAATCAGCTTGTTGTTGGTCCAGCAGTCAATCGAGGACACTTCCCTTAATAATTGCTGGTTAT
>Ga0207714_1000198_pt1 | contig 40595 bp, 35 predicted proteins | sample PonA232FremontCA_2_FD_187270 | JGI IMG/M metagenome (GOLD analysis project Ga0207714, IMG submission 187270) | Marine sediment microbial community from Fremont, CA, USA - Pond A23 Sediment 2 (SPAdes) | ecosystem: Environmental > Aquatic > Marine > Unclassified | place: USA: Fremont, California...
ATTGACGCCGGGGCTGGGATTTGAACCCAGATAGCCGTGAGGCAACCGGATCTCGAATCCGGCGCAATAACCTGGTTCTGCCACCCCGGCACGGTTAACTTGCTAGTTCTATTTTTTCCTATTCAGTTTAATTATTATTCCATCTTACTAGTTTCTTCGCAGAATCAATTTAGAATCGAATTTAGAGACAATAAAATCAAAAAGACACAAGGCTCTGAAATCCTTCAGAAAACTAAGCGAAATCAGCCAAACTCATCTGTTCTTTGACATCTTTTTCGAAGAGAGATACTATCTCCTCTTCTATTAGAGACAATCTTTCTTTCGTATATTTGCTCACTCCATAATTCTCGGAAACTCGACTAGCAACTTTTAAATACTTCTCTACTCCTCCCTGAGTAACAGTAAGAATCACATCACTACCACAATTATCACATTTCCCATCCAAAGGGACTCTGCGATACTTATCGTTACAATTAGGACATCTAAATTTTTGTCTCGAAAAAGCCCTTAGATTACCCTTCAGGTCCGGTATAAAATGATTCTCGATCAAGCGCTCCGCAACATCACTCTCATCAACGGCTCTAATCTTACAGGCCAAAGTAAGCTGAGAATCGGTCTTGTTAACCATGGAAGATAGGGATTTATATCTACATTCGCTAGGGCCAGCAGATATCGAGGAGGGACTGTGATGATCTGTGAAACTTATATCTCTATACTCTTTATCCGTGCCTAGTCTATCCTCAACGACATCAATATCCTCATGTAGAGACTTAACATCTTCATATGATAATGATGCCTCATAGAATTCTTTTGGGTAAGTCCTCTCGACATCCACATTATGAGCCTCATCGTCAATCTCCGAAGGATCAAGCTTAGGGGTTAATACTAGAGGTGCGTCCATCCTACCTCCACGGGTTTCAGGTAGGTGATGTTCGCTGAAATTGAGCAATGCATCCATCAAAAGCATCACTGCATCCTCATCGCCGTCACAATTTCTCCTTTTGGCCGCATGGAAATATGGATGAGCATATCCTACATTTGCCTCGGAAAATCCTATTATCCTCCCAGTGATACCAGCAGAGGTGTGAGGAGCTAGTCCTATGACCAATTCCCCTATCAAATCTTCCCTTTCTTCAGCATCATAGTAGGAAGGTAAATCGTAAAATTTCTCTAAAAGCTCGTCTACAAAACTAGAAGATTTCAATAGATAATCTATCGCTCTAGGAGGGAGTAAAATATCTTGGACCTTCAACTCCAGCACTTGGTCCGTACTTTTGAGAGGGTTTCCCTTATAATCGGTCTCATAGCCCAATTCTTTCAATTTCTCTATCGAAACCCCTATCTCTTGCGGTTTAAAGTGAGTGAGAGGTTGATCGGTTGCATCAAATCTAGTCGTGCCATCTTTGAAGACATAAACGTCATTCTTTGCCCTCAATATACCTTTCTCTAAAGGTTCCGGGATTTTCCGAGCACTCATCATCCTTTTCACTCCTTTCACTATATCGGGAATGGGTTCCTCCAGATTTGCCAAAGATTTACTCAACAAAGATTCGATATCCAACTCCTTCTCCTTATAGAAAACGGTATTATTCCCACAAGCTGGACATTCTTCACTTTCCGTAGGGCGGTCACAGTTAGGACAATATCTCACTATATCAGTTCTAGACCCACACTCTGGACACTTTCTCAAAACCGTCTCGGCCCCACAACTAGAGCACTCACAATAAGCGACCTCTACTTCTACCTTTCCTTTTTCCGAAGCCTTTTCTACATTTCTCGTACTTCCACCGGCACGCCCTATCGGGAAAAGAGCATGGACCGGGGGAGACATTTTTCTGGGCTTGGTCTTTTCAGGCCTTCCAACTCTGGCACCTATCCTCGTCGGGGCTTTCTTCCGGATAGATAACCCTGAAACATTCTCTAAAATCTCTATAGGTTTAGAATCGGGATATTCCTCGACAGCCTCCAGTAAAGGTTCCGCACTAAATGAATCGTCTTGCCTCAAACCTAAAACTTCAAGAAGAGGATAGGCAAATTTCCTGAGAACTATCTTACCTTCAACGATCTCGTGGGGAACTTCCAAAATTTCAAGTATTATCTTCAAATCCTCATCGTTATCAATCTCTATCCTTTCCACTTCATTTTCCGAAAAATATATGTCCCCTTCAGACATCAATTGTCCTAAATCCTCCAAATCCTCCGACTCGATATCGTGATAATTGAAAGTGTATTTAGGATGTAAAGGAACACCTAGCTTTCGAGAGATTTTAACCGCGAGCTCCGGAGAAGGTTCATCATAAGGAGGATTGATAAACGGAGTTATATCCTCTTTCAAGCTGTCATCCGGCAGCTCCTCCTCAACCTCCTTGGCCCACCACTCTTCACAATATCCGGCAGGCATCAGAGGATGATTATTCTCCAAAAATTCGCCGTAACCGAAAAGTATATCTCCGAGAGAAATTATCTCTTCAACCTCATCCCTTAATTCCTCAGCTTGAACCTCAGAAGAAATATTGACGACCGAACCATTTTCCAACTTTACGGTAGGCCCTTCAATAGAATCTACCGGGGAAATAGCCGTAGCCTTACCGGGTCTTTCCGTCTTAAGCTGAGTACCGGAAGAAACTTGATCGTTAAGAATCCTCATCGTAGCAGGATGAATCCCAGATGCGGCCAATCCTGTATTCCTAGCCCTACCATACCTCAACCTAAAACCGCCCTCTCTACCGGGATAACCGAAAACTGGTCGTCCCGCGATTATATCTGAAAGATATTTATCCCCCTTCGGAAATTTTCTCTCATCCTCTCCCTCTCCCTTATCATCTTCAGAACCCTTCACTTCTTCCAACCAATCCCATCCTTCGAGGTCTCGACTCTCAACATGTTTCCTGAGCTTGGGGGCTTTCTGCAGAACTCCTTCCGCAATCGCCAAAACAGCTCCACCTCTGACTCTGTCAGTTTCCACTCTCTCCAAATCCTTGTTCGCGTTTACCTTTTCTGACTCCGTCGGATCTCCCGTCACCTCCACCGGAATTTTTGCATAAGCCTCTCTCACTTCTTTCTCGGAAGGGGAGTACTGTAATCCAACCATGTCATCATAGATACTCACTTCCTCAACAGCCCTTTCCACCTCCTCTTCATTCGGTCTATAAGGGCCCAATCCTAACTTTCGCTGCACAAAATCGGTAATTAGTACAGCTAAAGCGGCTGCAGTTCCACCGGCAGACCTTATAGGGCCTGCGAAATAGATTGCGAGATATTTTGAACCGTCAAAATTGGTCTTTATATCGATTTTTGTTATGCCTTCAATCGGAGCGGCAGCCGCTATACCCTCAGTTATAATAGCTAAGAAAGTTCTGACTGCTTGCTCTGCTATCTCTTCATCAGGTAAACGACCGAACTCTTCATTGACAATCCTTTCAGCTATTTCAAAAGCTATCTCTTCTCTAGACATTTCCCCATCCAGTTCCCGAATAGTCTCGGTCACACCTTCCGGACCTACAAGCTTTTCCACCCTAGCCGCAAGATCTTCAGCTTGAGGAATCTCCACCTCTTTCTTAGGGTCCAATCCTTTTTCTCTAGCTTTTCCAGCCCTTTCATAAGCTCTATCCATCTCATCCTTAATTGATTGGAAATAATCCTCTATTCTACCACTCTCCTAGTGAGATCTTCCAAATTATCGAAGACAAAATCAGGTTCTTTATCCGTACCTTCCACTTCTTGAATACCTTTTTCATCCTCGACCCCTGACTTTAGCAATACAGTGGTCATTCCCAACTCCTTACCTGCGATGACATCCGTTCCTATCTTATCGCCCACTATAACGGCTTTCTCGCTGGATACATCGAAAGCTTCTATCAAACTTCTCAACATGTACGGAGACGGTTTACCGATAACCTCATCAGGATCCTTGTCGACGGCCCCGGCAACTGCTCCTACAGAAGCACCTGCTCCTGGGGCCAATCCTTCTTTAGTGGGATAGGTCGGGTCGGGGTTAGTACCTATAAATTTCGCGCCGGACAAAACAGACGTCAATCCTCCCCATACCTTCTCGTAAGTTAGATCTCTGTCCACACCGACCACTACATACGAAGCTTTATCTGCATTTTTTCTCGAAACTAAATCAAAACCTGCATTTTTCAGTTCCTTTTCCAGTCCTTCTTCCCCAATTATATAGCATACATTTCCTCCCTTCAATTCCTTCAAACGTAAAGCTGTAGCATAAGCGGAAGTCATCACTTCGGATTTTTTAATATCCAATCCAAACTCGGAAAACTTCTCAACATAATCCCCTCTGGTTCTAGTAGAATTATTAGTGAGAAATCCTACCTTCTTCCCATTCTTCTTCAACATTCTAAAAGCCTCTAAAGACCCCTCTATAGGATCTCCATCGATATGTATCACACCATCCATATCCAAGAGAAAAGCTTCCTTATCCAACAATTCGGATTCTAAATCATGCAAAATTAATCGCCCTCACCTTCTTTGATTCCAAATCAACTATCGGAACATGTCCAGGAGTAGGATTAACTCCCTGTCTTTTCATGAACCTAGTTTGTGCCTGAAAAGTAGCCGAATTGACCAGTCTAACTCCCCTGTATTCACAAACCCCATACTTATGAAGATGACCACAATGTAAAATATCCGGCACCTCATCAATAGCTAGATAATCATCCTCTTCAGGGGAAAAAGGAGTTCTCCCACCCATAGGTTCTCCATATACAGGTGCTAAATGCCTCTTCATCATCACTTTTGTCATCGGTTTTCTAACATTTTCCCTATCCAACTCAGGGTCCGAAGCTATTAGATCATCAAAACCCATGCCATGATACATCAAAAACTTCACGCCCTCAATTGAAAGTAAAGCAGGATTACTGACAAGTTTAACATTAACTTTCCTAAGGGGCGAAGCCACCTCAGTGTACAATGCCGGTTGAGGTTCAGCGAGTCTAACAGCATCATGGTTCCCAGGGCAAGCTATTATCAAAATATCATCAGGAATCTTTGACAATAACTCCGCTACTTTCTGATATTGATCACTAATTCCCTCTATATTCAGTTCCTTTTGTTGTCCAGGATAAACACCAATTCCATCCACCAAATCACCAGCTATTAAAATATACTTCACATTTTCAGCTATCTTTTTCTGTTTTTTATTCCCAGCAGACCCGTTAATCCACTTGGTGAAGTTTTCAAATGCATCAGGCAAAAATTCGGAGCTCCCCACATGTAAATCGGACAAAAGAACCACATACCCAGAGGGATTCAACGCATTCTGACCGTTATTCTCCTCGCTCGACTTTGAAATCGGGATATCAGGATAAAATATCTCATTTCCAAAAACCAATGGGTTTCTATTTCCAGAATCTAAATCCTGAGGAACATGAGCTTTAACACCTATAACTTCATCAGTAACTATTCTCTCCACGCTCTCTACTATGTCACCATTTCTCTCAGAATCTTTTACAAAAACAACGGCCTTTCCCGTAGGGTCTTCAATCTCAACAATCCAATCGCCTTTCCGAGTTTCCCTCCGCTCATTCACCATTCCCACTAAATTTACATCTTCGCCTTCATGTCTAACAATATTCTCTAGCTGAGTATAACTTTGAAAACCCTCTCTGGAACGTAGAATATTTTTTAACTTCTCAAAACGGTTTCTGAAAAATCCTACAAAGTCCTCTACTTCGCCTTCAGAAGAGCTTTTCCCCGTAATATTTTTCAAAACTTCTATTCTCCCTTCCTCCTCTTCCTCATCTCTGAAAATCACATCCCCCTCACTCAAAACCTTATTATATTTATCATCTCTACGAGCCGATTCATCTAAAGAACTCTCGCTTTCCAAATCAACTCCACAATTTTTATTCAGAGATCTTTTAGACGAAACAACCTCTTCGGAAGATAATATATCATAAATTTCGTCCTCCGTTAAAACAGTAGGACGGTCATCTCCATCTTTTAGGTTTCTCAAAACCTTCTCTATTTCTTCACTCGAAGAATCATCAAAAGTTTCTAAAGCACCGTCGGTGAGATGTATCCCTAAATTCAAAAACCTCTTAACAAACTCCTCAGACTCAACCAAAAAGATTCACCCTAACCTTTTTTGCTTACGAACAGGCAACGAATCTAAATCTTGAACATAAATCTCATCTTGAACTGCAGACCGAACTTGCAAAGGATCGACCTTAAGTTCCACTTCCTTGGTACGACCATGTCGACCGTTACTGACAACCCTAGCATTCACCACACCCATCATGTCTAACTCCGAAATTAATCCACTTACCCTTCTTCTCGATAACACTTCCCAGCCCTGTTGCTGGCATAAAGATGAATATACCTCATAAATATCTCCAGTACTAACTCGACTTGATTTTCTCTCCTGCAAAACCAAAACACTCATGAGAACCAATTTTGACTGATTTGGAAGCGATTCTACTGCCTCCTCCATTCTATCCCTCTCTATTTTCTTAGAAGCTTTTGTCACATGAGAAGTCGTTACTTTCTTAGATTTTTCCTCTTCAGCTATTTCCCCCGCATTCCTTAACATGTCCAAAGCCTTTCTCGCATCTCCATGCTTTCGAGCTGCATGGGCTGCACATAACCTTATAACTCCATCTTCAAGAATTCCATCTGAAAATCCTTTCTCCGATCTTTCCTCCAGAATGTCCTCCAACTGAGGTGCATTATAAGGTGGGAAAACAACCTCCTCTTCCCCCAAACTACTTTTTATCCTAGGATCTAAATCCGAAGCAAATTCCAAATCATTTGAAATCCCTACTACTCCAACTTTAGCGTTCGTTAGGTCGGAATTTAATCTGGAAAGAAGATAAAGAACGTCAGATGTTCCTTTTGAAACTAATCTATCTATCTCATCCAAAATAACGATAATGAACTGCTCCCGATAATCCAATAATTCCACCAAGTTCTCATAGACTTCGTCAGTCGGCCATCCTGTCATCGGAACTTCATCAGGAAAATCAGAAAGGTCTTCTACATCTACTCCATCAATTAACTCCTCTCTCACATTATTAGCCAAAGTAGCCAAAACCCTATACTTTGTATCGACAACTTCACAATTCAAATAAGAAACTTCAATCTCCTTTGATAGATCAGAAGCAACCCCCTCCAATTCCTCCATCAAATACTTCACAGTAGCCGTCTTACCTGTTCCCGTCTTTCCATAGATAAAAACATTTGAAGGAGTCTCTCCTCTAAGCGGAGCAACCCATATTCTAGCCAATTTATCTATCTGCTCTTCTCTATGGGGCAAATTTTCTGGAACGTATGACGAACGCAGATATTCCCTATCGTCAAATATTTGCTGTGTTTCTAACAATTCTTCGAATACTCCTCCGGACTTTTCTTTCATGGACACCAGCCTCCTTTTTAGAATCTTTTTCAAATAATGAATCTAATCTACTTCTCCATATGCTAATAGAATTGCTCAATAAGTTTGACAAAAACCTTTCCTCAGGAGGAATGTCTTTGGGAGTGGAAGAAGAGACAGCCGTTTCTGCTATTTTCTTCATTCTCAAACTCATGAGAGAGTCAACAACATCCTTCAGCTCTTCCGCTTCCTCCTCTTTCCCTCTCTCTTCAAGCTCTTTGACCTTCTCAGAAATAACTAAATAAAAATTAGATGATATTTCTTGAAGTTGGGGAGACTTTTCTTCCCGAATCAAATTCTTCCTTATATCGGTAACCGAAAAATCGTCATCAAGCGCTATATAACCTCTTTCTTCTAGAACAAAAGCTACCCATGGTCTTATCTCAGCTTCTTCTCCCTCTCGATGAGGGCCAATCTCTCTTCCAACAAGCTCCATTTTAGGTAAATCCTGAACAAACTCAACTGATATCTTCATAATATCACGTAGCCTTCTTAATCATTTTTTCACTAGGAGAATAGAGTCTACCATTTTTCTTCTCCTGACTTATCATCTCTCGAACGAAATCTTCATCGATTCCGTCAGCTTTAGCTTCCTCCTTAACCATGTCAATCGGAGCTCCATCACCCTCAAAATCTTCCGTCAACTCTTCGATAATATTCATAACTCTCTGCAATTTGTCATGTTGTGACCTATCATGGCCCGTCATCAGAATATCTATGTCCGGCTTGCCCGAATCATCTTCTATACCCATCTGTCGAAGAGTTTCTCTAAACAAATCTATAGCCTCATTCGCATCCTCAACGGTAACCGTATTGGAAAGTCGAAGCCTCGCATTACTTTTAGCCAATCTGACCAGAGCCTCTAGCTGTCTAGCGGTGATGGGAACCGCTCCTTCTTCTGAAGCTGTTTCTCCACCAACTGAAGTTCTCCATTGAACAAAAAAGTCTTCAAGTTTACTCTTCGCTTCATCACCCTCAAATTTAGGATCAATATATTTCTTAGCGTAAATAATCAACTTCCTGAGCTCATCCTTATCCAACTCAGGTTCGACCACTTTATCAGGACTACTTTGAAGATTAAGCATGTGGTCTGCCAAGTCTCTATCTTTATCTTCCTTCGGAATATCTCGCAAAATGAAAATAAGATCGAACCTCGAAAGAATCAAAGCAGGCAAATCAATCTGCTCAGGAATAGGATCGTATTCATCGAATCGACCCAACCTAGGATTAGCCGCTGCCAAAATAGCAGTCCTTGTATTAAGTGTCGCGACAATTCCAGCCTTAGCAACACTGATAGTTTGCTGCTCCATAGATTCCAAAATAGCACCGGACTCCTCATCAGACATCTTATCAAACTCATCTATACAAGCTATACCTCCATCTCCAATAGCCAAAGCACCAGCCTCAAGAGTCCAACCTCCAGTTAATTCATCCCGAACCGCCGCTGCCGTTAAACCAGCACCAGTAGCTTTTTTCCCAGAAGCATACACACCTCTAGGAGCCACGTCTTTAGCCCACTTAAGCATTTGACTCTTTGCTGTACCTGGATCTCCGGTAAGTAAGATATGACTATCACCACGTATTCTAGACCCATCAGGAAGGTCCACAGCGGGAGAACCAAATAACTGCATCGCAATAGCTTCCTTTATCTTATCATAACCAAAAATACTGGGAGCTACAGAATTTATGACAAGCTCTCTAACATCCTCATTCTCCTTTAATTCCTCAACCCACTCCTCTTCCTCTTCTGACAAATCAGTCTCTTCAACACTCTTCTCATTCACAATGATATGATTAATATGAAGAACTTTCTTGAATGTATTTTTCTTCTTATGTCCTTCACTTTCTTGAATCGTTCTTAGTACACCTGTAACCACAACCTCATTACCTGGAGTAGCCTGGTCAACCATATCATCTCTAACTATCGCGCTGAGATTTCTTGGGACTCTCCCACCTCTCAAAGCTTCCGGTAACTCCTGAATCCTAACACTTTGCCAATCTCTGAATTCTGAATTTTGCTCCTCCAATCTAAAAGGCCCCTTCTTTCCACAGTCCGGATTCTGACACATTTGAGGTTCTCTAAATTCCTTGCCAGTTTGCATCACTCGATTTTCCTCGTTGCACCTCATACAGGTAAAAGTCGCGACCTTTATCTCAGGCTTAACATCACTCGCCCTAGTGAGGATACCTTTCAACTGAATAAACTCTCCTACGTTTTCAGCCCTAACCCCTCTCACTTCCATAGTCTTATCAAGATTCTTGACTCTGAAATGAGAGTTAGGTATTCCAGTTATGTCTTCTAAAATATCGTTTGCATTTTCCAAAAAATCTGTAGGATTATCTAGTAAACCTGTGGCTAAGTCTGTATCTTCTTCGACAATTTTATCATAGTCTAAGATTAATGACTTCTCTCCTTCTGTCGAGAGTTTCATCAACCTTTCTTGAATCTCTTTGCTGTGGAGAAACTCCTCTAGCTTCTCCTCTAATTTTTCTTCCAAGTCCTTATGCCTCCGAGAGCGAATATAGGTTTTTCTCTGAGTTTTTAAGCAGAGGGGCTGTAAAATTTACAGTTTTTTCGGGGTTTTGCTTAACTATTTCACATAGCATATTTATTCTAATCACGAAATGACACAAAGTTGAGAAATCATGTTCAAGCAACCAAATAATACACTCATCTTCAATCCTTCAAATTAGAAGGTTAGAGAACATTATTCCTCATTACATTGTTTTAAGTTTCCGAGAGAGGTAACTGAAAGTAAAATAGAGGCCTTTCACCCAATGAATGTTCTAAAAAGTGGTAGTGATAAAAAAGCCTTTTTCGAGCTTCTTTCGGAAAAAGCTAGGAGCTATTCCGGTCTTCCAGTCGAAACACTGGAAACGGGGGTAGTTTGAGAATCGTGGACGGGAAAAGACGAACGCAGAAAAATTTAAAATTGGAAATAAAGTCTAAGAGCTACGAATATTTATGTAATCGTAAGCTTCCGCTCCAGAATCAAAACAGTAATTAAGAGTAGAATAATTATCAGCGAACTCTTCCACTTCACTCTTAACATTTTCAGGATCCTCTTCCTCAACAATAATTCGAGATATATAATCAGCTATCCTCTCCATATCCTTCTCCTCCATTCCCAAACGAGTAACCTCAGAAACACCCAATCTTATCCCACCAGGATTATCATAATGCCTATTCTCCCGAACATCCCAAGGCAAAAGATTTCGATTCAAAATTATATTCCCACTTTCCAATTTTCTCTCAAAATCACCGCCAAGACCATAATCAGTCACATCCACCAATACAATATGAGAAGAAGTGTAGCCCTTATGAGAACCAACAACATCTAAACCTTTCTCATCAAGCGCCTTCCCCAAAGCCTTCGAATTCTTAATAATTTGCTCAGCATAAGCTTCTCCAAACTCTAAATGCTCCGCAAGAGCAATCGCCAATGCAGCTACCGAATGGAGATGATGATTACTGACAACTCCTGGAAAAACCGCATTATCTATCTCACTCTTTAACTCTTCATCCGCAGTCAAGACCATCCCATGTTGGGGCCCTGGAAGAGTCTTGTGAGTACTACAATCCATCACATCGACTCCCTCGCTTAACGGATCCTGAAAATGATTTCCACCGATTAATCCTGCAACATGAGCAGCATCATATGCGACCTTAGCCCCATGATTCTTCGCGACCTGTGCAAGCTCTTCGACGGGATGTGGGAATAAAAACACGCTCGCTCCAAACAACAACAATTCCGGTTCCACTTCTCTAATTTTTTCCTTAGATTTCTCTACATCTATATTCATAGCTTCTTCATCAAAAGGAAGATACTCTATATTCAAACCGTGAACAGCTCCAGCCGTTCCCCCAAACTCTTTCTTCCCCATACTGATATGTCCACCACAAGCAATAGGCAAACACATCAAAGTATCTCCAGGATCTGTAAATGCAGTATAAGTAGCGAGATTCGACAAAACGCCAGATACCGGTTGAACATTCGCTCCACCAGCTCCATAGACCTCTTTTGCTAAATCCATAGCAAGTAATTCAACCTCATCTATAAACTCACAGCCGGCGTAAAGCCTCTCTTTCGGGGCCCCTTCTGCATACCTGTTACCAAAATCAGAAACGAGAGCTTCCTTAACAGCTGGGCTTGGAACATTCTCACTAGCGATCAAATTAATCGTATTTTTCGTCCAATTATGGTGCTGTTTCAACAAGCTCAAAGTCTTATCAAACGATTTTTTAGGATCCATCATTATTCTCCACTAATTTAACTAATTCATCATATTTAGCACTAACCTCAATAGGTTTCTCCGAAACCTCCGCCGCTTCTTCCGGGTCCTTCAAAATATGGCCAGTTACAACCGAAACGACCGTCTCATCACTATCGATATCTCCATTCTCAACCATCTTCTTTAAACCAGCAATAGAAGTTGCGCTAGCAGGTTCAACTCCAATCCCTTCTTTCCTCGCTAACATCTTCTGCGCCTCGACTATCTCATCATCAGTAACCCCTTCCGCATCGCCTCCTGTTCTCCGAATGGCCCTCAAAGCTTTAGGACCGTTTACCGGGTCCCCAATTCTAATGGCAGTGGCCACTGTCTCAGGATCGGTCTCGGGAGTGACAGTTCCTTCATCCGCTTTAATGGCGTCGACAACTGGCTGAGAACCGCCTGCTTGAATCCCAGTCATTTTAGGAATGCCGTCGACCAAGTCTAGCTCATTGAACTCATAGAATCCTTTGTAAACAGCCCAAATATTAGCACAATTTCCCATAGGTATGGTTATCCTATCGGGAGATTGAAATCCCAACTGATCAGCAATCTCGAAACCAATCGATTTTTGCCCTTGTGGTCTGAAAGGATTTATAGAATTAAGAAGATAGATATCCTCCCTCTCTCGAGTAAGTTCTCTAACCAACTCCAAAGCCCTATCAAAATTGTCCTCAACTGCAATTATTTTCGCCCCATGCAAAGCTGCCTGAGCGAGTTTGCCCAAAGCAACCTTTCCCTTCGGAGTTAAAACCAGACAATCCAAACCTGCTTTTCCCGAATAAGCCGCAAGAGAAGAAGAAGTATTACCAGTAGAGGCACAAGTAACTGTACTTACACCATATTCTATAGCCTTAGTAACCCCAATAGTCATCCCTCTATCCTTAAACGAACCTGTCGGATTTCCACCTTCATATTTCACATACAATTTGTCTATTCCGACCCAATCGGCGAGAGAATCACACTCATAAAGAGGAGTTCCACCTTCATCCAAACTAACTATATTCGATTCATCCTCAACAGGCATAAATGGAGAATATTTCCAGAGAGTAACCGGATCGTTCTCTAACGAATCCCTATCCACTTCTTCCTTGACCTTTTCCAGATCAAGCTCTATTTCTAAAAGAGAATCACATTCAGGACAAGTGTATAACCTTCTGGAGACTGGAAATGTCTTTCCACATTCTATACACTCATAATGCATCTTCAACCCTCCACACTCTTATAAATATCAACAATATCCCCCAACAAAGCACTGGACGTCTCTCTTGGACCTGCTCCAAACCCAGTTATAGTCATCTCTCTAGCTAAATCCGTTTTCAAAGTAACAGAATTAAGAGAGCCTTGAACAACTAAAGGATTATCAGAAGGAACGAGCTTAGGAGAAACTTCTAACTTTTCAGAGCTTGCAATCCCCACCAATCTTACCTCATTACCGGAATCTTTAGCTAATTGAGTGACCTCTTGTCCAATTCTAGTAATCCCCTCAACATCGACATCTTCCAGTTTGACACTTCGATCCAGTAAAGAATTAGCAAGAATAGTCATCTTAGCAGCCGTATCAATACCTTCGATATCAAGGGTAGGATCTTCTTCAGCTATACCCAACTCTTGAGCCTCACTCAAAACAACATCGAAAGGAACATTCTCCTCAGTCATCCTAGTCAAAATATAATTAGTCGTTCCATTCAACACACCCTGAATTTCAGAAATACTATCTCCCGACATTTGACTCTCAGCCAATCCCAGCACAGGTATGGCACCTCCAACGGTTGCCGAATATTTAAATTCTAGACCGGAACTTTCCTCTAATTCTTTTAATTCATCAAAAGCGACAACTAAAGGACCCTTATTAGCAGTAACTACATGCTTTCCTCTGTTCATTGCCTCAGTTATATGTGTTAATCCTGGTTCTCCATCTTCTATACTGGTCGGAGTAAGCTCAACCATGATATCAGAATCTACATTTTTCACAACTTCCAAAGCTGAAGTTCCTAATTCACCATCCTCCATAATTTCCGAAACGGAATCTTCTGATCCAGAAGCTTCAGATAACTCTCCAATATCTATTCCCTCTTCATTAACAACCGCACCACCAGAATCAACTACTGAAACTATATCTAACTGAACTCCTGATTTCTCTTTCAAGTAATTTCTTTTCTCATCCAGAACTTTCGTAAGACCTTGACCAAGATTTCCGAAACCTATCAGAGATATTTTCACTCAAATCCCTCCAAAGGTTCAATTATCAATAAGTCCTTTTCCTTCGCAACTTCTTTTAGTTTTGAAACAGCTTTTTGCAAACTATCCTGAGTTGTAGCCCATATTATAACCCTGGCAGAAGATTTACCTTCAGAATCGCCAAAAGCTAAGGTCAAATCCGATATTTTAGCTCCATCTATTTTATTCAATCTTTCAACCGAATCTCTAATATCGGTCTCAATAATTTTCCCCACAAGCAGCATCACTGCTTTAACAGCTTTCTCCTGTTCCCCAACTCTTGTAATTCTAGCTCCTACCTTTTTCACTTCTTCAAGAATCTTATCCAATCTCTCCTTTTCCGTAACCTCCAAAATCACAGTTACAGGGACTTTACCCAAAGGAGTCAACTCTTCCCGCTTGTGGACAACGTTCTGAATATTAGCACCATATTTAGAAATAGGATCAAGGACCTTGACTAACTGACCTGGAGTATCGTCAAGTTCCATTTCTATTCTCGCTCTCATAATTACACCTAACTATATTTCCATAAGTAATTCAAACTTATTTGACTTAATACCTAAGGATTTAATCGAATTTTCTCAATAACCCAACTCTTCCATTAGATTAAATCCTCGAATAGTCCCTATTGTACCCTCTTTAACGGATTCTTCATCGTAAGAATCGACTTCATCCTTTTCTCCTCCCGCCGAATAAACAGCTAGAGGCACAGGATCTCTGGTATGATCTCCGATATTAACCGGTGTAGGATGATCCGGCATAATCGAAATGGAAAATTCTTCACCTTCTAACTCATCTAAGACCCTTTTGACTATTTTCTTATCTATATTTTCAATCGCTCTAATCTTATTTTCCAAATCTCCTTCATGACCCGCTTCATCAGGAGACTCGATATGAATCAAAACAAAATCATGGTCTTCAAGAGCTTTCAAACCGTATTCCCCTTTATTCTCATAACTGGTGTCATGATATCCCGTTATATCCGGAACATCAATCTTATCCATTCCTGCACAAACACCCAATCCTTCAACCAATTTCACGGCAGAGATAATAACCCCGTCTAAACCATATCTTTCATAAAAAGGCTCCATATCAGGGTTTTTACCATGCCCCCACACCCAAAGAGAGTTCGCCGGATTCATACCTTCCTTTTCTCTCCGTTCATTGACCTTGTGTTCACTCAAAATTCTAGGAGAATCCAAAACCATATCGTTTATCCGCTTTACAATATTGGAATCATCCGGCTCAAGAAGCAATTCCTCAACTTTCTCCCCAACGTGTTTATGAGGTGCATAAGAAACTATCTCTTCCAATTCATTATCTTCATCACTTATAACAAACAAATGCCTATAATCGATACCAACATAATAACTCCCCAAATCTTCATACTCTTCAGAAACTGTTTCTAGCAATTTCGCAGCTTCCTCAGTAGATATATGATCGGCCGAATAATCATCGATACGATCATCTCTCACAGTTATCAAGTTACATCGAAAAGCAACATCATCCTCGCCCAAATCAACATCCATACCCGCAGCCTCAATCGGCCCTCTCCCAGTAAAGTATTCCTTTGGATCATAACCTAAAATCGACATGATTGCAACAGCGGACCCTGTGGGCATACCCTCTGGCACGTTCTCTAATCTTCCTGTCTTACCGTTCGAAGCTATCCAGTCCATACCGGGTGTCTCTGCAACTTGTAAAGGAGTTCTACCATCGAGCTCTTCTAAAGGATTATCCGCCATTCCATCTGCAACAATTATTACATTTTTCATGTTTCTAACCTTCATTCAATTTACTTTATTTTTATCTAACTTATTGTAATTACCATTATTCAATTAAAAGAGAAACCTTCCGCATCATTTAAGGATTTTTCCAGTCTCCATATACCACAAGTATAAATCGATTTCAGCAAGAGAAAGCCCAACAATATTCGACAGTTTCTCTACTTTTTTCTCAATTTCCATGTATTTCTTCTTCGTCAAAGTCTTTGGATTATTTTCTATAACGTCTTCATCACAAAGTATTCTAAGAATGTGCCTATCTATTATCATCAAATTCTTATATCCAACATTTCTCAAAAAATGACTACTTTCTTTATAACCTAAACCCTTAATGTTCTCAACTAACCACTCTCGAGCTTCAAAAGAATCTGAAAAATCAGTAATAATCTCTTTAATATTGGCTGAATATTCCCTATTTTCAACTATGTACTCTGCCCGTTTGTTGTAAAAACGATATCCATGATTTTTCAACTTTTTGACCAGACTATCTTGAGAAAGTTCAACAAAACCTTCAGACCCTAAATCTTTTTGAATATCTATGGCCAATTGAGCAGACGAATTAGCCGTCAGAACACAAAAGGACACCTCTGAAAACCACCTATCACTACCTTCTTCACCGATTCTTTCAAACTCTTCCATTCTTTTTTCTACTTTTTTCGAAATTTCCGAACCTTTCAAATCTATTATCCTTTTCTCTAAATTACTCATACAAAATTAGTCTTTTACATGAAGAGATTTAATTCCTCTCAAACAGAACTGCTAGAAACAGCATCTGGCTTGAAACTCGTCTTAAGCCCTGTTTTTCTGCCAGCAAAATTCCAATCTCTCGGCCTAACCTTCTCAGGGGTAGCATCAATCACTGAAAATTCCGGAATCTCACTGGGGCGAACAGGGACAGAAACTAATCCCGAGCTGGGATGGAGACTCATCGGTGCTAATAAAAGACCTCTTCTCCACCTACGCTCGGTTAGAAAGCAGGTGCCCATATCACCTAGAAATCTAATTCCTGATTTTTTCTCTTGAGCATCAAACTGAGTCCTCTCTTCAATATATTCTGAGGAATACTCCGTCAACTCACTGTGTAAATCTGATAGGAAGCTCAGGTGGTCCTTCGAGGTTATTTGCAAGTCTTCCATAGGAAGAAGAATGTCGAAGCCAACTTCCCCAGAGTATTTTACAAGGGGTTGAGGAAAGCCCTCACTCTCAAGAGATTCTAAGAATAGATTTGTAATCTTTTTCGCTACTTTCAATCCCCCATCCTTTGCTTCAATCGTCCATAAAAGATCCCTACCTATTACCCCGGATGTCTTAGAAGGTTCGGAATATCTCCAATAGGAGCCATAAAATGAACGAGCCCCGGAATTCAAGGCCTTGGCTAGGGTTTCTTCTGAATCTATTACCAAAACTGAATCTTTTCCTTTATCAGGATGTTTCCTTCGTATCTCCTCTTTATTTTTGTCATAGAAAGCCCCTTCTCTAATCGGGTCCGGAGAACCCGAATAAAAAAAATCCAAAATCGAATTTTTAACCTTAGTTTGATTATAAAATTTCATAACTATCAGTTATTATTGGTATGAAGGAGTTTTTTAAAGGGAATTTTCGAGAGGGGGTGTGGTGAATGTATTTATCTTCCTCATAACAAATGGGGCCTAAACCAGGAAGTAGTTAAAAGCTAGACCCAATATCATTATTCCAAAAGAAATCATCAGAGCATAAGTTACAATCAATCTCTTCTTCATTACCTTTTTTAAAATAACAAACTGCGGTAAGGAAAGAGCGGAGACAGACATCATAAAAGCTATAGAAGTGCCTATAGGTAATCCCTTTCCAATTAAACTCTCCACTACAGGAATAACGCCTAAAACATTAGTATAAATTGGAACCCCTACCGCAACAGCTGCTGGAACGGCGAAAGAACCAGTTAGATAACTAGAAATAACCTCACGAGGAACATAACCATGGACTAAAGCACCTATTCCCACACCTATCAGAACATATGGAATTACAGATTTAACTATCTCCATCGCTTCTCGATAAGCCATTTTACTCCTCTCCTTAAAGCCCACTTCCTTCTCCGAATAGCTTTGATCCCCTATATCAAAGTCTTTAACATATTTTTCAAAACCGAGTTTATTGAGAGAATATCCCCCTAAAACACCTATAAGCACACCTCCAATAACGTAAAGCAATGTTATTTTCCATCCTAAAACTCCAATTAGAACAACTACAGAGGCCTCGTTAACCATCGGAGATACAAAAAGGAAAGTCAGGGTCATTCCAAATGGTATCCCTGCTCCTAGAAATCCTAAAAATAAAGGTATAGTTGAGCAGGAACAGAAGGGGGATATAATTCCTAAGACAGCTGCCGCAAGATATCCTAAAATACTTCGTTTACCTTTGAGATAATCTCGAATTTTTTCAGGTTTTACATAAGTTCTCAGAAATCCTACTCCAAATATGACTAAAAATAAAATAAAGGAAATTTTTAGGCTGTCATATATCCAAAAGTTCAAAGCCTCCGCTGCATTACCAGAGAGTCCTGTCAATGACACGATATATTCGGAAACCAGCTCAAACATCGTCCTTATCTCAATATTTCAGATATCTCCTCTTTTGATGGAACTCTTCCACTTACCTCTACGTCTTCATCAACAACCAGTGCAGGAGAGTTCAAAACCCCTCTACTGGCAATTTCTCCAGGGTCCTCCACTTTTTTCAGATCAATATCCTTTCTATCAAGGTCCTCTATTACTTCCTTGACTAAATCCTCCAACTTTTGGCAATTGGCACAGCCTGGACCTAATATTTCAACTTTCATTTTTTATCTCCTCCGCATTTTTCAATATTTTTCGAACTTTGTCAGGTTTTTTCACGCGTCCTTCAAGTTTTCTTCCTCTTTTCCTCGTCTCAATTATCCCTGCTTCCTCCAGCTTACTGAAATGCCGGTATACAACAGACATGTCCTTTCCTATTTCCTTCTCAAACTCACAATAACACTTGTATCCGTCATGCTCCAGCAATCCATAAACAATTCTGAGCCTTTGCTCCGAGGATAGTGCTTCAAAAACCTCTGATTTGTTTTGCATTATTGTGCAATAATGCATTATACTTTATAAAGTTCATGAAATGGAGAAATTCATCTAACGTAAATATCAAAATTATTCCAAAGATTTAGGTTAACTCAAGACTCAGGTTCTTCCATTTCCTTACCAAAAGCTTGAAGGGTTTCCGAAGATATGCCTGTCGGGGAAAAAATCGTAACTATATCACCAGCTTTTACGGTCGTATTCCCTCTTGGAGTCAAAGTCTCATTTTCCCGCTCAATAGCAACAAAAAGGTCTTCCTTTTCCAAAAGGCCCGCATTATTAATCTCTTCTACAGTCTTACCCGAAACCGGAGCTTTATCATTGACCCGCATATCAGCCGTCTCAGCCTCGCCGGAAATACTTTTCAAATCTATTATCGGACCTGGCTCTATCTCACCGGGGCCAAACTCCTCGTAAGGCTCATAATACTCTCGCCGGATTAAGTCTTCATCCTTTATATCCAATCCCAGTTCTATCAGTTCATTCGCGATTCTTGTAACTTCCTCAGTATGTTCAGCAATTGCCTTAATATGAAGATCCACATCGCCAGAAATTATCTCTCTAATCTGAGTAACCCCTTGTATTTGTAATGATTTTTTAGCCAGATTTTGCCTGTCCTTTACAGATGAGGAGCATTTTATTAAAACAACTAAAAGTTTCCCAGCCCTCTGAAAGTCCACATCAGCGTGATACCCTCTCAATATTCCTTTTTCCTCAAGCTGTTTTATCCTGTTCCTTATAGTTCCAGGTGAAACATTTACTTCCTCAGCTATCTCCGGAGTAGTTGTCTCTCTAGCGTTTTGCATCAGTCTGTAAACTATTCTCTTGTCTATTTCATCTAGTCTTTCAGGCAATTTAGACAATTACTAATTAGATTTGAACATTTTTTATTCCTCGCAATCCAAACTTCCAACGGAACGTAAAAATATAAGAAAAAATTTTAGAGGATGCGAGAGCTGAGGTCACCATAAGTTCCATCACGTCCTCAGTAGGTTTTTTCGAAAAGCGATAACAGAACAAAAAATCTGCGATTTACTGAGCTTAGGAAAAAGCAACAGAAACTTTTTATTCCGATTTCTAACTGGACTTCTTTTCCCTTCGCTTGAAAGACTCAACCAACGGTTTAAGAAGTGTCCTGACGAACTTTCTAAGATTATCAGACCTCTCTATGACATCAGCAATCGGTGGAGAAACTGTATAGTAAAGGTCGACAAGCTTCTTGCCCCAATGTCTATGAACTAGGTATGAATCTCTAAACCTACGAAGAACATTGATATCCTTGGAGAAAGGCGTACCGTAAGCAGCAGTGGCTATGAAACATCCCTGCCTCCTGTTCTCCATATCGTAATAAAAATAACGGTCACACTCCGGACATACATATTTGAGAAATACCTTTTCCTCAGTAGTTTTCTTAAATAGGAACTTTCGCGTCTCCTCCTCTCTCATCTCCGTTCCTGCAATATCCATTTCTACGGTATCTTCAGAACATAGCAAAGTCGGAACAGCATCTACATCAGAAGGACTAAGTTCATCTGAGTCCTGTTCAAAATCTTCCTCGAAATCCTCATCAAAATCATCTAAAAAATCGTCTTCTTCTCCATCTTCCGGCAAAATATCACCTATTTAATAATACGTACTGACAACAAATAAATCTGTCTATCTGAGAATATTTGATAAATTTGAATGATTTTAGCAAGAATAAGCAAACAGGAAAATTAATAATAACTCCTTAGTCTAAAAGTAAGGTGTGAAAATGAAAGATAAACTTAGAGGGATCATAGAGGTCATCATTAGCCTCATACTTTTCAGTGGCGTTTTAATCGGAGCTACGAACTGGGTTTCCGGATTCTCGTCCAAATATCCATCGATGGGCTGGGTTTCAATAGGAGCAGTAGTAGCCAGTTTGATTATAGGCCTCCTTTCAGGTATGTTATTGCTAGCGGGATATCTAAGAATAACAGATTCAGAAGAAAAACAATAAGAGTGGCTCAAATGGTCAAACTCAAGAGAATACTCTTCGCCCTTCTCGCGCTCGGAATGATTCTCACAGCGATAGGCTCTCTCTTCGCAATGGAAAATTCAGGCTCTTTAAGACCAGCAGGTGGCTCCATTGAAAATAGTCAAAGATTTATCGAAGTCCTGGAAAAAGAAAATGTAGACGCTTGGTTCCAAGGACATCTTCATTCACCTCCCCAAACCATTGACACTAGAGTGGACAAATGGGGAACCACCTTCATAGATACTGGCTGTATACGTGACAACCCTCCTGAATCTTTTGTCGTCTTTCTCGAAAACAACAAGGAAAAAGTCGTCGTCAAATCCAGAAATCACGAAAATAGAGAATGGAACAATTTGGAAAATAAATTTTCTTCCACTCTGACAAATCCATATCGAGGGAAAGACCTCAAAATATGGGTTCTAAGTGATATGCAACCTAGTTCTCCAAAAGAATGGAAAAATTTTCAAAAAGCAATAAAAGATGCAAACCAGAACCTAAAACCTGATCTAGCGATAATACCGGGGGACTTAGTGACATACGGTTCGAAAGATCAATTCAAGAAATTCAAAAATTATATTGAAAACTTGAACGTGCCTCGAGAAAATATCTATACAATAGCCGGAAATCACGACTTGACCTATGAAACTGGAACAAAAAATTACAGAAATCTTATAGAAAACAGGCTCTACTACAGCATAAAAAGAGGCAATATCACCTTTACGCTAATGAGTGATGAAAAGATGACAGATTTATGGGGAACCATATCTGACAACACCTTCGAATGGTGGAAAAAAATCGTTCAAACAGACAATAACAATATCATAACAGTAACACACGAACCTCTAGAAGGGACAACTCGAGGAACCATAATGGGAATAAAAGACCAAATTACATCCGGACTGAGAGACGGACTACACCAAGCCAATTACGATTTCGGCCCGTCAACGGTTGCAACCTTACTAATAGTTCTATTGATTATTTTGCTAGCCATCCCATATGCAGTAAGCTCAGCCCCAGCTAAATCACTATAAAACAACTGACTTATCTTTCCAAAAAGTCTTAAATGCTCCTAGAAAGTTTAACTTCTCTTAAACCGTTTAAATCCGGAAAGACCCAAAACCTCAAAATCAAACTTCTCTTGAGCCTTGTCCAAAACAAGATTTATTCCTAACGTATCAGAGGCCATATGCCCAGCAGTTATTATGTTAATATTGTGTTCATCCGCTTTCTCTATTTGGTCTTTAGGAGCATGCATAGCTATCAAGGTGTCTATACCGGAATTAACCATTTTCTCTATAACCCCTTCACCCAAATCAGTCCCTCCTGTAAAACCAAAAACCCCTATCTCACCTGCTCTATTCCTACCATCTCCCGAATAGATCTTAGGGCCCATATCATATTTCAAAGACCATTCATATTCCGGAATTTCAAGGAGGCTATCGATTATATCGTCTAATCTCTCAGGATCTTTCTCGTCCAAATAATCCCTCATGAAAGAATAAGCGTGATTATCCATCACAGTATGGAGACACATGTAAGGAATATCCAACAATTCAGCAGTCCTCGGAGCTCTAGGATGATTTGCAGGATGAACCGATTTACTAACCTCATCAACTCTCGGTTTAACCAAACCCTCAGCTTGAGAAACAGGGACTCCAGCCTGGGAAAGCACATCCACCTGTAAACCCATAACACCAGCTAGTCTCGCCAAAGCCACACCTTCAGGATGATGAGTGACCACACAATCAATATCTTTCCCTTCTTCATTCAACCTCTTAACCAGCAAAAGTTCAGGAACTTCCATATCTATACCGAGCGCAATTTTTTGAACATCCTTATCCCCACCATACAACACCTTGCTATCATCATACGGATTTTCCAACCTATCCTCATCGTAATGCTCTTTTCTAGGACCTTCCAATTCTTCAAACTTCTCTTCTCTCTTCTCAAGTAGATCCTCTATCTGGTCTTCACTTCTAGGATCCTTTTCTATGGCCTCTTGAACGGCAAACTCATGTAAATCTTTTAATTTAACCATCTTTCTCACTTTTCTATTCTTTTCGAAAAATTTAAACGGTTCGACTCACGTCGACAATCCTAGATTAACCCTTCAACATTTCTTTCAATTCGTCGAAAAAGAAATAAGTATCGTGAGGGCCCGGACCTGCCTCCGGATGGTACTGCACAGCCAAAATCGGAAAATCTCTGTGTTCTACGGCCTCTATCGTGTCATCGTTCAGATTCATTTGAGTAGCTTCTAAATCCACTGCTTCCAAGCTTTCTTCAGTGACAGCAAATCCGTGATTTTGCGTAGATATGAAAACTCTACCCGTTTCTAGGTCTTTAACAGGATGATTTATCCCTCTATGTCCGAACTTGAGCTTGAAAGTTTCCGCTCCTAAAGCTAAAGAAATAATTTGAGCTCCTAAACAAATTCCAGTCAAAGGGACTTCACCAATCAAATCATCGACACAGCTTATAACCCCATCCAATAGAGCCGGGTTCCCGGGTCCATTTGAAACTAAAACCCCATCAGGATCGTCTTCTAAAATCTCATCCGACTGAGTATCATGAGGATACAAAGTAACATTTATCCCTTTAGCTAAAACCCTTTCAAGAATATTTTTCTTATAACCGCAATCTATCATAGCAAGCTCTAACTCTCCCTCGGCCTCATATCTCTGAACCTGATCTATAGACATTTCGGGAACTAGATATTCCTTCTCCTTTATCGACATTTGATCCCTGGCTTCCTCGACAAGTTCCTTCTCTTCCACTTCTCCACCCACCTGAACTACAGCCTTCATAGATCCTTGTTCTCTGATATTCCTAGTGAGCATTCTAGTGTCAACTCCCTCAATTCCCGGAATATCATATTCTTCAAGAAACTCCGCCAAAGTCTTCTCAGATTTATAATTACTCGGATAACGACAAAGATCCCTAATAACCAAAGCTTCAGCCGTTATCTCTTCTGATTGATAATCCTCTTCGCAAACTCCATAATTTCCAACCTGAGGGTAAGTAGGCATCAAAATCTGACCATTATATGAGGGGTCTGTCAAAGCTTCCACATATCCTGTCATCGCCGTTTCAAAGACAAGCTCGCCGGTAGCTTTACCTTCAACTCCAAAACCTTCTCCTTTCAAAAAGGTTCCATCTTCTAAAGCTAGATAAGCCTTCACGCTTGATCACCCGAAAACTCTTGAATAGGCTTAACCGTCATCTCCCCTTCCCTCATTCTCTTAATAGCATTGACCGCAGCCGTTGCTCCAGCCATAGTAGTGATGTAAGGGATATCAAAGTTGACAGCCGTCGATCGGATTTCGAACTCATCAGATTTAGCCCCTTTACCGACCGGTGTATTAATAATCAAATCTATCTGATCGGACTTTATCAAATCCAAAATGTTCGGCCTTTCAATATCCCTCACTTTCGGAACAATCTCGACATTCACACCCATATTCTTCAATTTATTTCCTGTCCCTTCAGTGGCGAAGATATCGAAACCTAGATTTTCTAAATTCGAAGCTATAAGTGTAACAGTTCTCAAATCCTTATTTCTTACAGATATGAACACGTTTCCGCTCTCCGGAAGTTCCATTCCGGCCGAAATCTGGGACTTGTAGTAAGCTTTCCCAAAGTCAGTGTCTATTCCCATAGCCTCTCCAGTCGCTTTCATCTCCGGGCTAAGAACTGTGTCCACTCCTGGCAAATTGGAAAACGAAAAAACGGCCTCTTTGACTGAAACATGGTCAACTTCTACTTCTTCCGTAAAACCAATCTCTTCCAAAGATTTTCCAACCATCACTTGAGTGGCAATCTTAGCAAGCTGAACACCTGTAGACTTACTCAGATAAGGAATGGTCCTAGAAGCCCTGGGATTAACTTCAAGAACATAAACAGTATCATTCTTAACCGCAAACTGAATATTCATCAATCCTACAACTTCTAACTCTTTAGCCATCTTAGCAGTTGCTTCTCTCATATCATCCATAGCAGCATCACTAATAGACTGAGGAGGATAAACACAAGCAGAATCCCCAGAATGAACTCCTGCCTCTTCAGTGTGCTCCATCACACCGCCCAAAACAACATCTTCACCATCAGAAACTGCATCAACCTCAACCTCAACCGCCTCCTCAAGGAACTTGTCTATCAAAATAGGCTTGTCAGGAGAAACATCGATAGCCTCCTCTATATAATTCTCCAACTCCTCCTCCCCATAAACAATCTCCATTCCCCTTCCCCCTAAGACATAGGATGGCCTCACAAGCACAGGATAGCCGATATTTCCAGCAATTTCCAAAGCCTCCTCAAAAGATCTCGCAGTTCCACCTTCAGGTTGATTCAAACCAAGTTTATCGATCATAGCACCAAATCTTTGCCTATCTTCAGACATATCTATAGATTTCGGAGGAGTTCCCAAAATATTGACTCCTTCATCCTCCAGCTCTTCGGCAATATTCAAAGGTGTCTGCCCACCAAACTGAACCACAACCCCTTCCGGATCTTCTTCCTCAATAACCCCAAGAATATCTTCGGCCGTAAGAGGTTCAAAGTAGAGCTTATCCGTAGTATCATAATCGGTAGACACAGTCTCCGGATTACTATTAACCATAATAGTCTCATATCCTTCATCCTCCAAAGCATAAGCACACTGAACACAACAATAATCAAACTCTATACCCTGACCTATCCTATTCGGCCCAGAACCAAGAATCATAATAGAATCTTCATCAGTCTCCCTAACCTCTGACTCTTGTCCATAAGTAGAATAATAATAAGGGGTCTTAGCTTCAAATTCAGCGGCACATGTATCCACAGCTTTGTAAGTAGATTCCACACCTTCACCTTTCCTATACTGCCTCACTTCTCTCTCATCCGAATCAAGCAAATAGGCTATTTGCTTATCAGAAAAACCATACCTCTTAGCCTTTCTCAAATCTTCAGAAGAAATCTCCTCTAGACTTTCATTTTCCTCAATCCTCTCCTCCACATCAACAATCTCCTTTATTCTAGATATGAACCATGGGTCAACTTGAGTTTTCTCACTGACCTCCTCAATAGAATAACCTTTCTTAAGAGCATGTCTAATGTAAAATATCCTCTCCGAAGTGGGTATAGAAAGCATCCTATCCAAATCCTCATCTTCAGAAATTACAGAATCACCATCTGCACCCAATCCGGCCCGACCAATCTCCAAAGACCTCATAGCCTTCTGAAGAGCTTCCTCAAAGTTCCTACCAATCGACATGGTCTCTCCAACGGCCTTCATTTGCGTAGTTAACTCTTCATCAGCTCCAGGCAACTTATCAAAAGGCCATCTAGGTGCTTTCACAACTGTATAATCTATCGTGGGTTCAAAAGATGCAGGTGTTTCCTTAGTTATATCATTAGGTATCTCATCCAAATTCAATCCCACTGCCAACTTAGCCGCTATTTTCGCAATTGGAAAACCAGTTGCTTTTGATGCCAAAGCAGAGGACCTAGAAACTCTAGGATTCATTTCAACAACTATCATTCTACCGTTTTCCGGATTAACGGCAAACTGGATATTGGATCCACCGGTCTCAACGCCAATCTCTCGAATAATATCCAAAGAATAATCCCTCATCCTCTGATACTCTTCATCTGTCAGGGTCTGAGAAGGCGCACATGTTATCGAGTCTCCAGTATGAATACCCATAGGAGTCATATTCTCCACAGTACAGATTATCACAACATTATCTCCCAAATCCCTCATGACCTCTAACTCAAACTCTTTCCACCCCTCTACAGATTCCTCAACCAAAACCTGATCAATCCTACTCCTACTAATTCCCTTAGCAGCAACTTCACGCAATTCCTCCTGATTATAAGCAGACCCTCCACCAGAACCACCTAAGGTATAAGCGGGTCTAACGACCACCGGATAACCGATTTCATTCGCCACATCTACGGCATCTTCCACCGTGTTGACAGCCTCACTCCTCAAATAAGGAACATCAATCCTATCCATAGCATTCTTGAAACTTGTTCTATCCTCAGCCTTATCAATAGCTTCAGCATCCGCACCTATCAGCTCAACATCATGCTCTTCCAAAAAACCCCTCTCGGAAAGATTAGAAGCAATGTTCAATCCTTCCTGAGCACCTAATGTCGGAAGCAAAGCATCCGGCTTCTCCTTTTTGATAACTTTTTCCGCAAAATCCGCAGTCAAGGGTTCAATATATGTCCTATCAGCCATATCAAAATCAGTCATAATCGTCGCAGGATTAGAATTCATCAAAATAGTCTTGTAGCCTTCCTCATTAAGCGCCTTACAAGCCTGAGAACCAGAATAATCAAATTCACAAGCCTGACCAACTCTTATAGGTCCAGACCCTATGACCATAATACTCTTTATGTCCTCTCTCTTAGGCACTCTTCACAGCTCCCATTACTTTCAAAACTCCTTTCTTATTAACGTTAATTTACATAACCTCTCTAATTTCAAAAACCTTTTCTTAGAACAATGAAATATAGATTTGGAAGAGGAGAATTCAAACCATGTCTGAGGAAGAATTTGATTACGGAACATTCCTGTCTCCTTTCACCTGGAGATATGGCAGTAAAGAAATGAGAGAAATATTTTCCGAAATTCAATATAGGGCAATTTGGAGAGAAATTTGGACATCTCTCGCAGAGGCCCAATCAGATTATGGACTTGTATCTGACGAAGAAGTTGAAGAATTGAAGAAAAAATCAGGTAAAGAACACATCGATCTAGAAAGGGCACATGAAATAGAAGAAGAGATAAGCCACGACCTTATGGCAGAAGTAAAAACTTACTCGGAGCAGGTCGAAAAAGGTGGAGGGAAAATTCATCTAGGAGCCACCTCAATGGACATCGAAGACAACGCAGATATCTTGAGAATAAAAAGAGCCCTAAACATAATCAAGGAGAAACTGCTCGGCTGTCTAGAAACTTATTCCGAACTGATAGAAGAGCATAGAAACACCCCATCAATGGGATGGACCCACCTACAGCCTGCAGAACCAACAACGCTTGGATACAGATTTGCAAATTATGCTCAAGACTTAGTTATAGACATAAAGGCCCTAGAAAACTTATTAGAAGATTTTGTGAAAGGAAAAGGAATTAAAGGGGCAGTCGGAACCTCTGCAAGTTATGAGAGGATTTTAGACAAAAAAGGTAGCTCCGAAGAGATGGAAAAGAAAGTAATGGAGAAAATAGGCCTAGACTACTTCCCTGTCTCAACACAAACTTATCCCAGAAAACTAGAATTCCACGTTCTATCCGCCCTAGCAAGTATCGGACAAAGTGCTTACAAATTTGCACTGGATTTACGTCATCTACAATCCCCCCCTTACGGAGAACTATCAGAACCCCAAAAGGAAAAACAAGTGGGGTCCTCAGCAATGCCGTTTAAGAAAAATCCAATACTTTCAGAAAGAGTCTGTTCATTATCTAGATACGCATCTACACTTCCGCAAGTAGCTTGGGAAAATTCTTCTCAAACAATTTTGGAAAGAACATTAGACGATTCAGCAAACCGAAGAGTGATAATTCCGGAAAGTTTCCTAGCCGTAGATGAGATACTAAATCTTTACCAAAGACTACTATCTGGATTAGAAATTTATCCAAAGATGGTCGAGAAAAACCTTCAAAAATTCGGACCCTTCTCCGGAACAGAAGCCATCTTAATGAAACTAGTGGAGAAAGGTGAAAGCAGACAGGATATGCATGAAGAACTTAGAGTTCTCTCTCGAAAAGCATGGGGAGAGGTTATGGAAGGAGACAAAAATCCCCTACCGAAACTACTAAAAAACCATGAAGTAATTGGAAAAAATCTAGAAGACGAAGAAATTGATAGGCTACTAAATCCTGAAGAACATGTTGGAAACGTTCCAGAAAAATGTAAAGACTTCCTAGAAAATACCATAGACCCCATAATATCAGAATAAAAAATCAATCATGCTCATGACCAAATTATTAGATGGAAAAAAGCTAGCAGAAAAGATTAAAGAAAATATTTCTAGAGAAATAGAAAGCTCAGATATTAACCCCTCATTAGCAGCCGTATTGATAGGGGACAATCCTTCTTCAAAAAAATATCTCGAGTTAAAAGATAAAGACTGCTCCGAAGTCGGAATTGACTTCAAAAACTTTAAACTTCCATCTGACGCCTCAATTTCAGAAGTGAAAGAACTATTAGAGGAATTAAACCAAGATTCAGAAATCGACGGAATCATCGTTCAACTCCCCGCCCCGGATCATCTAAACCAAAAAGAGATAATTAACTCCATATCCCCTGATAAAGACGTTGACGGGTTAAATCCATACAACGTAGGTAAACTATGGACCGGAAACTACCAACTCGAAAAAGACCTAATTCCCTGCACCCCGAAAGGAATAATGAAATTCTTCGACGAATACGACATAAATCTCAACGGAAAAGAAACTGTCATAGTTAACAGGACCAACCTTGTTGGAAATCCACTCGCTAAGTTAATGCTAGACAAAAACTCAACAGTCACTGTCTGCCATTCTAAAACAAAAAACATCGTAAACAAAACGAAAAACGCGGAAATAGTAATAACAGCAGTTGGAAACAGACCAGACTTCGTCGTCACAGAAGACATGATTCAAAAAGAAGCTATAGTCGTTGACGTAGGAATGAACTATTCAAATGGAAACCTAAAGGGCGATGTAGATTTTGAGAAAGTCAAAGAAAAATCTTCATATATAACACCTGTTCCAGGCGGAGTGGGGCCTATGACAAGAGTAATTCTTTTAGAAAATGTACTAATTGCAAGTAAATAATATCTATCTCGGTGATATTTTGGTTAAAGAAAGATTAGGAATTCTAGCATCCGGAAGGGGTTCAAACTTCCAAGCTATCATGGAACACATAGATTTTGATATTTTGAAAGATGTTGAAGCTGAAGTTTTAATCTCAGATAATCCTGACGCTCGGGCTCTAGAAGTAGCAGACCGATTTGAAATATCCAAAAAAGCCATACCTCCTAAAAATTCAGATGGGAGAAAAAGCTTCGAAAAGAAAATCCACAACGTTTTGAAAGAGAACAATGTCTCCCTAGTGATCTTGGCAGGATTTATGCGAATAATCAGTCCATACCTAGTGGGAAAATACAAAAACAGAATTATGAACATTCATCCTTCCTTGCTTCCTTCTTTCCCAGGTCTGGGAGCTCAAAAGAAAGCCCTCGAATATGGCGTAAAAGTTTCGGGATGCACTATTCACTATACTACAGAAGAGATTGATTCTGGACCTATAATCTTGCAAAAACCGGTCCCGATAGAAGAAGGAGACGAGGAAAAGGACCTGTCTAAAAGAACTCTAATCTTCGAACACAGACTATATTCAAAAGCCATCCAATTACACGTCGACGAACGACTATCAATAGAAAATGGACGGGTTATAATAGATTACAGTGACAATTGGAAAAAGGATTGGAACAAGCGCCAAAAAAGATTCATAGAACATCAGAGAAAATCCTGGAAAAAAGAAATTTTCAAAGAGGCTCAAAAATATGCCCACTAAATATGAAGAGGTCGGAGTCGATGCTCAAAAAGAAGGCATTGAAGTTTTCAAATCCACTATTAACAACTTATTCCCGGAAGCCTTTTGCACTATAGGGCAAGACCCTAGCAACGAAGAGATGGGCCTAATTCTTCACTCCGATGGAGCAGGAAGCAAACCGGTGCAGAACTATCTTCACTGGCAAGAAACCGGCGACCTCAAATGGTTCGAAACTATAGGTCAAGACGTTTTAGCAATGAATATAGATGATCTCATATCAGTTGGGGGAAAACCAATCAGTTTTGTAGATTATATAGCTATGAATCCAGCTCCATTTCCCAAAAAGGAAGTGCTAGGGGCTTTGAACAAAGGGTTCGGTAAAACACTCAAACTCCTGAAGGAATATGGTATGGATATTTCTTTCCTTGGTGGGGAAACCGCTGATTTACCAGACCAGCTGAAAACTATCGATGTCTCAGGAACTATTCATGGAAGGGTGAAGATAGCCAAAGCTATCACTGGAAAAAACATCGAGCCCGGAGACAAAATTGTCGGCTTGAGAAGTGGTGGAAAAACAGAATACGAAGAGAAAAAGAACAGCGGAATAATGTGCAATGGGATAACTCTAGCAAGACACTCCCTGATGAAAAAAGAGTACGAAGATAAATATCCTGAAATAAAAGGTCCGAAAAAGGGCTACTATGGAAGCTTTTCCTTTGACGACTATCTTGAAGATTTAGAAATGACAGTGGGAGAAGCTATAGTCTCACCAACTCGATTCTTTGCTCCTGTAATATGGAAAGCTCTCGAAAATCATAGAGAAAAAATCACGGGAATGGTTCACAATACTGGCGGAGGGCAATCAAAATCTCTCGGACTCGGAAATAATATTCATTATATCAAAAACAATCCGATTGAACCGGACCCAATATTCCACCTAATCAAGAAAGAATCGGGAGAAAGTTGGAGAGCCATGTACGAGGACTACAACATGGGGACCGGTTTCGAGATAATGGTGAAACCTGAAGTTGCTGATGATATCGTTAAAATAGCCGAAGACTTTGAAATGGGGGCAAAAATAATCGGCAGATGTGAAAAAGGAGAAGAAGGGAACAAAGTTAGTGTTGACACAGAGTTCGGAAAGTTCGAATACGAAGAATAAGTTTTTTTTTCAAAATTCTCGAATATTTACTGAGCTATATCTTCTCTATAATCCATATAGCTGAAGTAAACTCCCCCATCTTCGCCTTGAATATCTGAATAAGTCTTCTCTAAAGCTTTCTCCTTATCTTCATCGTTATTGACAAAAGTCAAAACCCTTCCCCCTCTACTTCTCATATAACCTTGATGTAGATCAGTCCCATTATGGTAAACCATTCCATCGATGTGCTCCCCTATCCCTTCTTCACCGACTCTCTCATTTTCTTGCCCCCTCAAAAAGATAGGTTGTTTGCTATAATACTCGCCCGGATACCCTGCATATCCCTCTACAGGTTTTCCGTCCTCCCAAGGCCTACCACTGAACACGCACACGGCGACATAATAATCTGAACTCCACTGCAAAGATTCCTCTTCTAACTCTTGCTGAACTACCGAACTGTAAACGTCGTATATATCTGATTCCAGCCGTGGCAATCGAGCTTGAGCCTCTGGGTCGCCGTCTCGTACATTGATTTCCAAGACGTAGGGTTGTTTTTCTCCATCTTCTTCCATAATCATCAAAACAAAATGTAGAATACCTTGATAGTCCTCATCCAGATTTTTAACCGTAGGTCTGGCGATTTGTTCCATTATTTTTTCAGTCAATTCGTCACCTTCTTCTTCAGGGGAATAAGCACCTAATCCACCCGTATTCGGATTTATACCGTCAAAATATCTATCTATAAAAGAATGGTCAGGATCCGCGTATCTTCTTTTGTAATCCTTAGCAGTTCCGAAAGGTTTAATCGTCTCACCATCAGTAATAGCGAAGAAAGATGTCTCTACCCCATCCAACCGTTCCTCCACTTCGATCCGTTCTCCGGCCCTGTCATACTCCTCGTTAAACTCTTCACCACTAATCTTTTCAATCGCCGACAAACTTTCCTCCAGACTATCACAAACAAAAGCACCTTTACCTGCTGCAATACCATCAGCTTTGGGCACCAAATTCTTGTCCGGATTTTCTTCGTAAAAATTTCTAGCCCACTCTTTAGCCTCTTCAGGATTTTCAAAATTTTCATATTTGGGGACTGGCACTCCTATAGAATTCAAATAATCTTTTGCATCGCACTTGCTCGTTTCCAAAAATGCTGCTTCTTTGGTCGGCCCCATTATCGGAATGTCCGTATTCTTCCTGAATTCATTTATAATTCCAGCTGAAATCCAACCTTCTGGACCGGGAATGACTAAATCTATCTCCAATTTTTCAGCTTTTTCGATTATCTCTTGAATCTTGTCCTCTTTAGTTTCTTCTTCAAGAGGAACAGTCTCGCCTCCATACTCATACACTCCTGCATTTCCTGGAGCCACATAAACCTGGTCTACTTTTTCGCTTTCGGAAAAAGCGTGTGCTATCGCATTTCCCCTTCCTCCACCATCAATGACTAAAACATTTTTCACCTTCTCACCTCTCGTAAATCCTCTCGGATTCTACTTCTCCCTTCTCAAATTTGGCTTTAACCTTTTTTGCAATTTTCTGAGCTTGAGGGGTAGGATAGTCTCCGGTAATACAACCTAAACATAGATCGTCTTTTTCCAAACCAATTGCATCCACAAAGTTTTCGATCGACTGATAGTTAACACTGGCTACACCTATTTCATCTGCTATCTCCTCAGGAGTATGATCAGACCCAATAAGTTCATCATAGGTAGTCATATCAATTCCGTAAAAGCAGGGCGATATTATTCTCGGGAAGGTGATATAGAGATGTATATCCCCTACTCCCGCCTTCTTCATTTTTCTAACGATGCTCCTAGAAGTAGTTCCCCTAACAATGCTATCCTCAGCGATGGCCACGTTCTTTCCCCGAATTCTACTCCAATCAACATTAATCTTCTTATCGATAATCCTATCCCTTTCCCCGGAAGAAGAGATAAACGCTCTGCTAGTTACATATCTATGTTTTCTCACAGCTCTTTCCCAAGGCAAACCTGTTTCCATATGAAGACCATATGCTGCATCATCAGCAGTCTTGGGAATAGAAACTATCATATCGGCTTTTTCAGTAATATCAGGGTTTTCACGGCCTAAATTTCTACCAAATTCCTCTCTCACTTTGTAAATAGGCTTTCCGTGGAAGATGGAATCAGGTCTTGCAAAATAATCGTATTCAAAGGAACAAAAAGCGTTCTTATCACTTTCAAAAACTATCTCTTTTTCAAGCCCATTTTCAGAAATTATCAAAAGTTCTCCAGGTTTGATTTCATCCTTGTAATCTAAACCATTGATACTCAAACCGACACTCTCTGAAGAAACAGCAAATACGCTTTCGTCCTCATCGGACCCATAACAAAGCGGCTTTATTCCGTAAGGATCTCGAAAAGCGAATAGTCTTCCTCTCGGATCTATGCCAACCACGGAAAAAGACCCTTCCACCTCTTTCATACAATATTCGACAGCCGATTCTAAATCTCCATCTTCATAGCCTTCTAGTAATTTTTTACTGAGGAGTTCTGTATCTGAAGTAGAAGAGAGAGTACCAAACTTCTCTTCAAGCTCTTCTCTCAACTCAGTGGTATTTACCAAATTTCCATTATAACCAATAGCAATCTTATTTCCCCCTATTTCATCGACATAGGGCTGGATGTCATCCCAAAGTTTATCCTTATCTCCAGAAGTAGCATACCTAACATGCCCAATTCCAATATTGCTATCCAAATCTTGTAGTTCTTTGATAGACCCACCGTTTTTTACTGGAACCAATCCCATCCCAGTAACGGTTTTGAATTCATCATCCTCTGCAGTCAATATACCATAGGACTGATGTCCTCTATGATTTTGAGAAATCATGCCCCAATATAATGAGGATGACACATCCCTATTCTCAAGGTCATAGGCGCCGACGACTCCACAAGCCTCATTTAGATTATTTGACATTCAAATAATTCTTTACGGGAGATGTTAAAATGGTTTTGCATTAATCTGAGAAAAAATAAAATCTTAATTACTTATTTCTTCATCGCTCTCTTCGATGTTATCTCTCAGTTCTTCTCTATAGGATTCCACCTTCTCAGCGAGTGTAGGTTTCCTAAAAGAAAGAATCTTTAAAGCCGCCAAAGCAGCGTTCTTAGGTTCTAGAACAACCATAGGGCCAACACCACTCGGCATTCTTAGTGAAGAAAAAATGTCTGCTCCTGAAAAAGTATCCGAATAGGGAGGACATGCCAACACTGGAGAAGTTGTATTAGCATCTACAAAGCCAGAAAGCGCATTAGACCTTCCCGCCACAGTTATAAAAACTACCCCCTCTTCTTTCTCATACTTTCCTAAGATTTCCAAAACTTTTTCGGGCGTCTTGTGAGCAGAACCTATCCTAACATCATATTCTATGCCTAAATCCGAAAGAAAATCAGTCGCTGGCTTGATAAAATCCTCATCCTTTTCAGATCCCAGAATAAATACAACTTCATCCGACATAATTATCAATACACATTTGAAATATTTAAATTCACAAAGTATTCTTTAAATCCTCAACCACATCTGAAAAATCCCTAACGTCAAAAAAATCTATTCCAATATACTCATTTGCACCAGCTTGATACATTTCGCTGACCAAATCTTCTATTCCTAACGGTCCAGGCTCTCTATCAACAAGCTTTTTCCAATCTCTAAGGCCCTCTTCTTTAGCTTTTTCTTTAGCTTCCTTAACCTCCTCCACCCATTCCGGCTGTTCTTTTTTATAAGCCTGTCTCAAGACTTCTTTACTGACCTGAACTCCGTCAAAAGTAAACCTGGCCTCGTCAAAAGTACCCGCAACGTCCCCCAGTAATATTTCCCCATCTGAATAGAGAAATTCGACCTTCCCATCGTCATGCCTCAAACCCACCTTTTCCGCCCTTTCAGTGATAATCTGATTAATTTCACCGGTAATATCATAAATCTTATCGAGTGAGATTCCTGAAATCCTCTTGGCCTCTTCATCATCTATATACCTATCCTGTTCTTCGAGCTTCGTAGAAGCCTCTAAAATAGGTTCTTTCAACGATACCGGCTCATCAGGCCATTCCTCCATGCCCAAATTAAGTTCTTTAGGATTGTATCTTCTTCTCGCTGATGACCCTTTAGGTATCCTATTTCTGTATATTATTTCCAAAGGAATCAGGTAATTATTGACAGAAGAATTGTGTAATTCTGTATAATCATATTTTCCCTCTTTGAATTCCGGTTCTATTACATTCACTAGTTTTACATGCATCTTTTCAGAAGGGTTTTCAAGTTCATCAAGATTCTTTATCTCACCTTTTTCCCCCATACCTTTGTAGTGGGTGTCGATTCCCCCCTGCTGTAACACTTCAAAGGTGTGGGCACCCATCAAAGCCAAAGCTTCACCTTTCTTATCGATATTTTTGGGCATACGGCCCCAATCAAAAACTGAATATCTGTCGGAAAAATGAAATACTCCATGACCTGGCTTCTCTGGAGTGGGCTCCTCATCAATCTCTAAATCTTTAACGCTTCCCATAGTATCCAATCTAAATATTTACAATTTGTTTATTAATTCTTCCACTAAATTTTAGAAAAGTTAAATAGCGAGAGAAATGTAAAAGGAACAAACCGACAAAAAAAGAAAATATTCTTGAAAACGGTTTTATTATTTCAAACCAAACTTAGGATGATAAATCATGGTAAATAAAAAGATGATTTCAGAAACCCTATCCGATTATGATGAGGATTTAACTATCGGTGTTCTATGTTCACATTCAGCGTTGCAAATAATTCACGGCGCAAAACTGGAAGGTTTCAATACCATAGGTATATGCCCAAAAGAAAGAAAGGAAACTTACAGTGCTTTTCCCAAAGCTAAGCCTGATGAATTTTTAACAGTTGACAAATTCGGAGACGTCATGAGAGAAGAGAATCAAAAAAAGCTTCTAGATAAAAATACTATAGTGATTCCTCACGGCTCTTTTGTAGAATATGTAGGTGCCGAAAACTTACTTAACGACTTCAAAGTTCCAATTTTCGGAAACAGGGACTCACTCCGACAAGAGGGAAAAAGAAGCAAACAAAGAGAATGGCTTGAAAATTCTAACGTCCAAATGCCAAAATATTATGAAGGCCCCTCAGAGATAGATGAGAAAGTATTTGTAAAATTCAGTGGGGCTAAAGGAGGAAGCGGATTCTTCACGGCGAAATCAGAGGCAGAATTTGAAGAACAGATTTCTGAAAAGTTAGAGGAAGGGCTTATCTCTGAAGATGATTTAGAAAACATCGAAATTCAAGAATTTGTCCCTGGAATCAGATATTACCCACATTATTTCTACTCCCCACTTTACGATCATGGATTCAACATGGACGAAGGCTCTTTGGAAATTTTAGGAATGGATAGAAGGGTAGAACCCATAGATGAAATTTATAGAGGCCTACCGGATCTTCCTGAAGAATTCTTCGACTATACCGTAACAGGAAATGAACCTTTGGTAATAAGAGAAAAATTACTGGTTGATTTAATGGAAATAGGGGGAAAGGTCATAAGGGAATCTTCAAACCTATTCTCACCAGGATTAGTAGGGCCTTTTTGCCTCGAAACAGTTTATCATCCAAATAGGGGATTTACAGTATTTGAAATTTCAGGCCGAATAGTGGCGGGCACAAACCTTTTCCCAAAAGGATCGCCCTACTCAACCTATTACTTTGACGAGCCCATGTCCACTGGAAGAAGAATGGCAAGAGAAATAAAGACAGGCCAAGAGAAAAATCTACTAGATAGAATAATTTACTGAATCCAATTGGTGTCAACAATGGCTGAAAATAAAGAAATAAAAAGAAAAAATATCCAGCAAATCGCTTCTGAGTACGATCAACAAAACATTACAATCGGAATTTTCGGCTCCCACTCAGCACTACCTATAGGTTATGCGGCAAAAAAAGCCGGATTTTCCACAATGATTATAACAAAAAAAGGAAGGGATAAAACCTACTCAAAACACAATTCCTCGTTATACGACGAAATTTTAAGACTAGATGATTGGAGCGAAATGCTTTCTGAAGATAACCAAGAAAAAATGAGAAAAGAAAATGTCGTATTCATCCCTAATAGATCGTTCGTAGTATACGCAGGGCTCGAGAATGTAGAGTCGGATTTCAATATACCAATATATGGTTCTAGAAAATTATTCCGAGCGGAGGAAAGAACCGCCGAACCTCCTAGAAACCAATACCATCTCATGGATAAAGCCGGGATGAGAAAACCCAAAATTTTCGAAAGGCCTGAAGAGATTGATAGACTAACAGTAGTAAAAGTACAACAAAAGGACAATCCGCTGGAAAGAGCTTATTTCTACCCAAGCACCCCTGAAGAATATTTTGAAATGGCTGAAGAAAGGATAAAATCCGGAGAGATAAGTGAAGAAGGCCTTGAAAAAGCCACAATCGAAGAGTTTGTAATAGGACCCATGCTTAATGCCAATTTTCACTCTTACGCACTTAATCTGGAAAAACCTAAAGAATTCCCCAATGACATAGACCTGCTCGGTTTTGGAGATAGAGAACAAACAAATGAAACGAGTTTCAGAAATCTACCCGCCAACCTACAGCTTGAGCTTAAGGAAAGAGATTTCACCAGAACAAATGAGGAAATTTGTCATAAAGGGAAAACTCTACGAGAATCCAAGGTAGAAATGATTTATGAAAATGCCGAATCTTTAACGAGTACCCTAAAAGAATCGGTCCCACCTGGAATGATAGGTCCAATAGGAATTCAAGGTGCAGTTCCCACAAATAAAGACGACAGACCGGAATTTGTCGTTTTCGACATTAGTTTCCGAGTTCCGGGAGATCCTGCGATGGGACCAACTTCTCCCTATCTGAAATATCTGGACGCTAAACATTCAGAGTATTATGATGAATTTATGCCCTCAGAATGGAAAATAGAAGATCCTTTAGATTTGACCATGCTCGAAATTGGAAAAGCCGGTCAAGAAAGTATTTTAGAAAGAATAGTGACATAATTGCTTATTTTTAATTTTCGACTTCTGTTAGACCTGAATATCAACATCTTATTTAGAAAGATTTTTTGTTATGGGTGTAACAAAAACTACTGAATTTTCCTTCTTAGAGGAGATAACTTTCCCTCTAGTACTGATGAAAACTCCTTACCATCAGACCAATCGATTTCCATTAGATAGTTACACTTTTCCAAAACTATCTCAATTCGATTTAAATCCATTTTTTCTAAATTACCCCTTGATTTTAGTTTCAACAAAGCCTCAATTTCCGATTTTAGAGATCTATCATCAGATATATTGATTCTACCCAACGTCCTTCTCATTGATTTCAACCTTTTCTCAGAAGGAAATAAACCATCGAAGGAATGAAGTTCTATTTCACCCCAATCATCCTTGCTGAAAAATGCATCTAACTTAGTCTGAACAGCCTTCGGCACAGCTAAAACACTTTTACCCAAGCGAAAATGCGGTATTGGTGTGACAACTCCAGGATAAAAATTTTCATAAATTTTTTCTTCTCCATTTTCGTTCTCTCTTTTAGTTTTTGACTCAAAACCGAAGAGCTTCCTGTAAAATTTAGTTCTTTTACCACCTTCAAATTTCAAATCAAAACTATAAACTCTGCCTAACGTATTTTCCTCAATTTTCATAGTTCCATTACTCTTTTTTGTTATGGGTGTAACAAAAAGCTTTCTACACTCACCCCTTCGTTTCCACTGGAGTAATAATAAAAATAAAAAAATAAACAGTTTTTTTGTTATGGGTGTAACAAAATAATTAATAATTAATGTTAATAAACAATTAAAAAACATGAAAATCAGTGTTTTTCTCTAAAAAACTGACTTTTCTTTAATAATGGTGGCAAAATCACGGAAATATCTGAAAAATGTTTCCACTGGAAACAAGGGGCTGTGGTTATCTTTAATTTTATCTAGTAATTTCCTGTTTCTTAATGAAATCGTACAACTCTTTTGCTTTTTCGTCTTCTTGAAAATGTTCTCTGATTGGCTTTACAAGTCGATTGATGTAGTCCGAGACGGCTTTTTTCAAGTCAAGAGGATGAAGTTCACCATCTTCAAACTTTTTCTCCAACTCTGAATAATTCTCAAATTTCATATTTCCACCGTACTCATCTTTCCTCTCTATCTTCATCTTGTCGAAACTTCGGAAAATCAAGTGTTCACAATAATCCAAGATAGGATTGTCCTCTGTTTGTTTTGCTGGGCAGTATGCCCCTTCTATCTTATCCCAGATCTCTTCTTCTGAATCATGAACGTAGATTGCAGTTGAAGGTTTACTCTTACTCATCTTCTCGTCTTCACTTTCAGATTTCAGACCCATCAACATATGATGGGAAATCGTAACTGGCTTCTCTTCACCTATCTTAGGGGCCACATCTCGTGCCAACATGTTGGCTCTTCTTTGATCTTGTCCGAGCTGGCAGATATCCACGTCTAATTGGAATATGTCTGCAACTTGCATGCTGGGATAGAACACCCATGCTGCAGGGTTTTTGCCAGTGCTTTCACGACCGGCTATTTTTAACCCTCTTTGGGTTCTGTTCAGAGTGTGGTTTTTCGCTATTTTTAGAACTGTTTTCCAATAGTCTTGGTTCATCAGTTCTGAAGCCCACAATATTTCGACCTTATCCATTGGAACTCCTGCTGCTTTCCATACTTCTATGAAATATTCTCCGACTTTCTGAATTTTATCTAAATCTCCACCCATCTTATCGTTTATCCAGGCGTACCAATCCGCCAGTAATAGTTTGAACCGGACCCCTGCTTTGATCATTTTCTTCAGATTCATAGCCCTGTATACTCCAAAAGCTATATGGGCTTGTCCTGATGGTTCAAATCCATCATAAGCTACAGGGTGGTCTTTTTTTTCTAACAATTCTTCCAGTTCTTCTTCTGTGATTATTTCTTCTCCGACTTCCTCGATCAGTTTTTTTCTCTCATTCAAATCCATCTTTTTCCCTTCCGGTTTTGTTTTAACCTACTTATTCTTAAGTGAAACTTCTGTCTTGACTATTTTTTCTCCATCGTTATTTCTTTAAATAATCCCTACTTTCAAAGTTGTAGGGGTAAGATGAAGTCAAAATCGAGATCAATCACGATATCCTCCGGAAAAGGAGGTACAGGAAAAACCACTTTGACAGCAAACCTCGGA
>Ga0207714_1000199_pt1 | contig 40382 bp, 38 predicted proteins | sample PonA232FremontCA_2_FD_187270 | JGI IMG/M metagenome (GOLD analysis project Ga0207714, IMG submission 187270) | Marine sediment microbial community from Fremont, CA, USA - Pond A23 Sediment 2 (SPAdes) | ecosystem: Environmental > Aquatic > Marine > Unclassified | place: USA: Fremont, California...
CGAGCAACAGCTTGTCGTAGGAGCGCTCGAAGGACTCTCCATCCTGCGTGACGCCGTAAACGAGCCCTTTCCTTGGATCGATGCCCTCAACACGGCAACCAAGCTGGACATTCACCCCCTGCTTTTCCCGGAAAGCCCTGGCTTCCCGCACCACGAGCTCCTGCATGGACCGCTCGGGGTCGGCAATGCTGTAGGGCATGCCGCAGGCGCTGTAGGACACGTCGTACCCCTGTTCAAAAACAGTCACCTCCGCACTGGGCATCCTGCGCTTGGCCCGGCTCGCCGCGCTCATGCCTGCGGCGTCTCCTCCGACGATCACGAAGCGCATGCTCGGCCTCCCTGTTCCCGGGCGAACGGCCCGGTGCTTGGTATTGTCCCATAAATCCTGGCACCCGGCCCACCCCGTGTCAAACCCGGACACACATATTCACCATCCTGCGAAACGGATATATTTCCAGGATGTTCTTTCATCTTGCCCCTTCGAGCCGCCCAGTGACGCGAAAGCGGAAGCAGGTTCAGAGCAGACCGAGCCACAGGGTATAGGTCAGGGCGGAGAGCAGGGTGTTCAGGGTCACGGTAGCAGAAGCCAGATCCGGGGATCCGTGCATCTCCGCTGCCATGACATAGGTCACTGTTGCTGAAGGGGCCGCCAAAAGCACGAGCCCGGGCATGAACACGGCCTTCTCCAGACCCAGCCCAAGATAGGCCGCATAGCCCACAAATGGCAGCAGAACGAGCTTGACCCCCCCGGAGGCCAGAGCCTGGCCCAAATGGGCCCGAATGAGGCGTATTGAGAGGGAGGCGCCGATAACAATGAGGGCGAGGGGCAGGGCCATACCGCTCAAGATGCTCAGGCTGCGGGAGATGATCTCCGGCAGGGGGAAACGGAACAGGGAGAAGGCAATACCGGCCAAGGCGGACAGGATCACCGGATTGACCAGAATCTTCTTCACCAGGTCCAGCGCCTTGTTCCGTCCTGCTGTACCCGGATCCGGACGCAGAACCCACACGGAAAGCAGGTTCTGCAAGAGCATGAGGAATCCCGCCAGAATGCTGGCCTGGGTCAGCCCCTGATCGCCCAGATAGTAGTACGCCACTGCCAGGCCGATGTACCCCAGATTGCCGTGGTAGGAGGACTGGAGAAAAGTGCCGGACTCGCTGCCGGACATGGAAGTGACCCGAAGGGTTGCCTGACCCAGGAGAAAAATCACCAGCGGGGGCAACAGGGTACCCGCCAGAAGCACAGGCTGGAAATGGGCCTGGAAATCTGCCTCTGCCACCTTCTGGAAGATCATGGCCGGGATGGCCACGTAGAATACAAGGCGATTGAGGGGACCGAGCAGATGCCCTGGGAGAAAGTCGATGCCCCGCAGGATGAGGCCGGTGAGGATAATCAGGAAAATGGGGATGATTGTGGCAACAACCTCGAGCATGGGACTGCCTTTTCAGAGAAAGGTAATTCGGCAACGGTCATTGGGACCTGGTGGGGATCATTCCCGGCACGATCCACCGCTTGGGTATACCTCCAGGAAGGCTCGCTGTCCAGGCCCCGACACAACCATGCTCCTGCAGTCCCAGAGACATCATCCCCCGGCGAGCGGGACGCGACCCTGTCTAGCGTTCGCCCCACTCCGGGGATCGCTTCTCCCGAAAGGCAGCAATGCCCTCTGTGGCATCCTGTGTGGTGCACAGTCTGGAAAAGGCTTCGTTCATGAATTGGACCGCCTTCTCCTGTTCCATGTCCGCGGCCGTGTAGAAGGCCCGCTTGGCATTCTGCACCGCAAGGGGGCTCTTGCTTGCCAGGGCCTGGGCCCAGGTCCGCGCCTCCTGCTCCAGGTCGCTCGCAGGCACCACCTTGTTGAACAGCCCCATGTCCCTGGCCTGATCAGCGGGATAGAGATCCCCGTACAACAGCATTTCCAGGGCCTTCTTCCGGCCCACGCATTTGCTCACCGGAATCACGGGGCCAACACAATTCAGGCCCACGTTAATCGCGGTAAGCCCGATTCGGGCCTCCTCCGCAGCCAAGGTCACATCCGCGGCCGCCGCCAATCCGGCTCCATTGGCAGCGGCAACTCCATGGACCTGGGCCACGACCGGCTTGTTCATCCGGGCCATGGTTCCCAGTGGCCGTTCCATGGTCTCGATCCACTCCCGATACTGCATCGGGGTCTGATCCGGAAACTCCTCGAGATCAATGCCTGCGCTAAAGGCCTTGCCCGCGCCGCAGATAAGCAGCGTGCGGACACGCTTTTCCCTGTCCAGCTCCTCCAGGGCTTGGTGGAGCTCCCGGGCCATGGGGGTGTTGAATGTGTTCAGCTTTTCCGGACGATGCAGGGTGATTTGGGCAACATGGTCGTCACCGATGTCAATGGCAATGTTTTCGTATTTCATGGATCGCTCCTTGATAGGGTGCCGAAAAGAGAAATGCCATTCACCGTACCCCACTCCCTAGTGGATGGCGGGAGTATCCGTCAAGTCGTTCGCGAGCTCGCGAACAAAGGGGATTATCTTTTTCTTTCCAGCCTTTTCGGCCGCAATTTTCCGGGCAGAGACGATTTTCAGTCATATCCCCCGGTGAACACCAACCGGCGTCAGGCTCCGAAAACAGGCAGGGACACGGTTTCTCAAACCCGGACGTCCCCCGTTTCTTGCGTAACTATTTACGGAGAGCAGAATCAAGGGAGCTTAAGCCCCTCGCGTCTTGTCAAGGCGGACTGAATAAGATATGCTTTTCTATGTTTTGGAGAATGCTGGCCATATCGCACAATTTCAAACCATAAGGAGGGATGTATGACACAGAGGAAACAATGGATTGCGCCCATGGCGGCAGTCGTCGCTCTGCTTTTCGCAGGCCTGATGCTCAGTGGTTGCGCTACCACCGGACAGGTTGAGGAGCTGCAGCAGCAGGTACAGGAAGCCAATCAGAAGGCGGACAAGGCCATGGATAAGGCGCAATCCGCGGAAGGTGCCCAAATGGAGGCCGAAAAGGCTGCAAAGGAAGCGAAACAATCCGCCGACCGCGCCGAAAGGGCAGCCGACCGTGCGGAAAGTGCGGCGACTGATGCGGAACAGTCCGCCCAAGAAGCTGAGACTGATGCCCAAAAATCGAAAAAGATCTTTCAAAAAATGATGTCCAAATAACCCTTTTTCGCCGTCGCGACCGCAGCGCCGGACTCCATTGAACAGGCGAATGGCCGCGGGGCATGAAGCCGGCATTCGGCTTCAGTCATGTGGAATGCGGCTTTGTGCCCCTTTTTTTCCCATGGGACAAAACCAATGCACTGCTTCGCCCGAGATAATCTCCAGTCAGTCCAAGAGGCAGCGCGACCACTCCATCAATCCACCTGAAGCTCTTCCAGTTCGGAATATGAGAGAATCATCCCAGCCGGTCAGTGGCGCCTTTCCGTCTCGTGGTCCCCGGATTCCCGCAGCCATGCGCCTCCTTCTCTGGATCGGGCTCCTGCTGTTGTGCTCTGCTTCGCCAATGTCCCTTTCTGCCTCCGCCGAAGTGAACGACTTCTTCTACCCTTTTTCCCGCTCCGATCTGCTCCAGGGTCAGCCCCCGATTATCGGCGGCTGCCCCAGATACACAGTCAAGGAAGAGGACACCCTGCTGGACATAGCCCGCGACTTCGACATTGGATTCAACGAGCTGCACAGCCTCCATCCAGAGCTGGCCACGTGGATGCCCACACCCGGGAGAAATATCGCCATCCCCAGAAGATGGATCCTTCCCCTCCCTTCTCAAGATCCGCGTGGGCACGAGGTCGTGATCAATATTGCCGAAATGCGCTTGTTCCTTTTCAATTTCTCCCGCGAATTGATCCGCAGCTATCCCGTGGGCATTGGCACGGCCAAGAACCCCACTCCAACCGGCGTCTTCACCATCCGCGAAAAGGTCGAGGACCCGGTCTGGACCGTCCCCCCCGGACTCGAAGACAAGTACGACACCTCCCAGATCGATCCCGGAGAGGACAATCCGCTGGGCCGCTACTGGCTTGGCCTGGAGGATTCCCACTACGGGATCCACGGCACCAATCTGGCCTGGTCCGTGGGCCGCGCTTCCACACACGGCTGCATTCGCCTTTATCCAGAGGACATCTCCAGAATATTCCCCAAACTGAACCCCTCCACCAGGGTCCAGATCGTCTATCAGCCCGTCAAGTTCGGGATCAGAAAAGGCGAGCTCATGGTGGAGGTCCATCCGGATGTGTACGACCGCATCGACGATCTCACCGTGCACGCCTACCAGTTGCTCCAGGAAAGGGATCTGCTTTCCCTGGCGGACATGAACAAACTCCGGGTGGCTCTTCAGCGCAAATCAGGCTGTCCCGTGAGCGTCACCGCTAGCCCCGCGCCAGAGACATCGGAATCCAACCCGAACACTTCCCAGCATTCCTCTTAGGCCGCTCCTGACCCCCATTCCGCTGACGCAGGGCAAGGGAATCACAGCCCGGGCGGGCCGATTGGGGAGGGTGTGTCCATCCTGGGGGGAGGCTGTCGGAGACCCGGCCGTTCCAGTCCGGGATAGGGATTGACCGGACCGGAACGAGCCAAGATTTTTGCTCCGGCTCTGCCGGGCAGCTGACCAAGGGACGGAGAATCAGGCTTCCGATTTCGTGACGCCTGCGGAGTCTTCGCTGTCCTCGGATTCCGGCGTGGGCCCGATGCCGAGAAGCAAGGATCCGGCGATGTAGATGGAGGAGTAGGTGCCCACCAGGACACCGATAAGGAGGGCGAGGGCGAAGTTGTGGATGACTCCGCCACCCAGAATCACCAGGGACAGGACCACCAGGAGGGTGGTTCCCGAGGTGAGCAGGGTCCGGCTGAGCATCTGGTTGATGCTCCTGTTGATGACCTCGTAAAGGGGACGGGGCGTTTTGCTTCGCAGGTTTTCCCGAATGCGATCGAAATTGACAATGGTATCGTTCAGGGAATAGCCCATTATGGTGAGAAGCGCCGCGACTGTGCTCAGCTCGAAGTCCTTGCCCAACAGGGTCAGAATACACACGGTGATCACGATGTCGTGAACCAGGGCTGTTACCGCTCCGAGCGCGTAATTGAGCCGCAGGTACCAGCACATGCCCACGGTGATGAGCAGGGCTGCCAGAGCGAGAAAGGCCACAGGGAGGCCGATCAGCTGAAGCACATAGACTCCGGCGAGGAGCCCCCCGGCCATAACCCCGGCGATACCCCATTTCTGCTCGAATCGTCCGGAAATGTAGATGGAGATGAGCAGAACGGCGTAGAACAGGGCCTGCATGGCCTTATTCCTCAGATCCTCCCCTACCTTGGGGCCCACCATCTCCAGGCGCTGGATCGTATAATCCGCGTCCACAACCTGGCTCAGCCTGTTCTGGATCGTGCTGCGCACCTCTTCCGGGCCTTGCGTGCCGGAGGGAATGCGCAAAAGATACTGGTGCTTTCCGCTCTGGCCGAAGCGCTGGGCCCTGAGATCCGGCAACCCGGCACCCTTCAGACCGGAATTGAGCTCGGCCACGTCGATGTCCTTGTCGAACTGGACCTGGACGTTGATCCCGCCTGCGAAATCGATGCCGTATTTCAGGCCACCTTGAAAAACAATACCCAGCAGGCCCAGGAGAATGACGGCACCGGACAGAAGCGCTGCCAACTTCCGCTTGTTCATGAAATCAAACTTCGTATCGGGCTTGATAAGCTGCAGACCCATAGGGTGCTTCCTTTAAGCTTGGTTGTAAGGATCCGATCCTTAGAGATTGAGGCTGCTTTCGGGCCGCTTGCGTTTGAGCCAGATCTCGAAGAAGGCCCTGGAGACGAAGATCGCGGTGAACATAGAGGCGAATGTCCCCACGGTGAGGGTGACCGCAAAGCCGCGAATGGGTCCCGTTCCGAACTGATAGAGGATGAGCGCGGCCAGGATGGTGGTCACGTTGGCGTCCATAATGGTCAGGGACGATCTCACGAATGCCTCGTCCACGGCCTTGGACGGACTCATGCCCTTGCGCAGCTCCTCCCGTATACGTTCGAAAATGAGCACGCTCGCGTCCATGGCTGTTCCCACCAGGAGGATGATACCCGCGATACCGGGCAGGGTGAGGGTCGCTCCGAAGCCGGCCAAAACCGCAACAATGATGAGCATGTTGAAGGCGAGCAAAAGGTCCACGATCAGGCCCCCGATGCCGTAGTACACGACCGCGAAGATCAGTACGAGCAGACCGCCCACGACCAGGGCCGTGACACCCTGCTGGATGGACTGCTGTCCCAGGGAGGGGCCGACGCTTCGCTCATGAAGCACATTCACCGGAGCGGGCAGTGAGCCGGCCCGCAGGACAATGGCCAGATCGTGCGCCTCCTGATCCGAAAAGCTGCCGGTGATGCTCGCCCTGCCGCCGCGGATCTTTTCCCGGATGTTGGGGGCGGAGTAGACCTTGTTGTCCAGAACGATGGCCATGCGCTCGTTCACGTGGTTCCCTGTGACCCGCTCGAAGATGCGCGCCCCCCGATCGTCGAAGGTCAGTGAGACATAGGGCTGGTTATAGCGGTTGAAGGCGACGTTTGCATCGGCGATGTGCTGTCCGGTCATCAAGGGCTGTTTCTTCAGGACGATCGGTTTGGGGTTCTTGCTCTCCGGGCCTTGCTCGGAAAAATAGAGCACTTCCGTTCCGGGGGGGGATTGGCCCTGGGCCGCCTTGTTCGGGTCCACATCCTCCTGCACCAGCTTGAACTCCAGATGGGCTGTCTGCTTCACCAGCTCCACGGCACGCCCGGTATTCTCCAGGCCTGGCAGCTGCACCTGGATTCGGTTGCCCTTCATCTTTCTGATGTCCGGCTCGGACACGCCGAACTCGTTGATCCGGTTCCGCATGACCTTCAGGGCCTGATCCAGGGTCATCTCCTTCAGCTTGTCCCTGTGCTCGCTGGTCATGGACAGGGTGTACTTGGTCCTGTCCTGACCCATGCTTTCCTTGTTCTTGACACTCAATTTCTTGCTGTAGGTGCGCTCGATGATATCCTCTAGCTGCTCCGCCTTGTCCGCGTTCAGGAGATAGAAGCGCAGGAGATTGTTTCCCACAACCCGGGGGCGAATGATCACGATATCCTCGTCCTTGGCCTGGACCCGCAGATTCTCTCCCATCTGTCCCAAAGAGCTGGATAGGGCCTTGTCCATGTCCACACCCAGGGTCAGGCTCATCCCGCCTTTCAGGTCCAGGCCGAGATTGACCTCTTTATTGGGCAGAACGCTTTGCAGGGGATTCTCCTTGCCCAGGAAGGTTGGCAGGGCATAGAGAAGGGCGAGGCCGATCACAAGAGCTGATATAATGATTCTGTAGGTCAGGCTGATGCGCATACGAGGATTTCCTTTATGAGAATTGGCGAGACTGCGGCGAATTCGCGAATCGGCCTGTCTCGACGCGCCAAGTTGCCCCCTCCTTCACCGAGCGCCGCATTGCGGGCGCTTCACAAGGTCCGAAGGAATTCATTCCGTCTGCCTCGGGCCACGTCGCAAGTGAGCGCGGAAGACAAAACGACCGCCGGTGAGCCGGGCGCTCGGCGTCTACCCCTTTTTGCCCGAGGATGCGATCTTCTTGTCCGTCTTGCTGGAGATATAGTTCCGATTCACCTTGACCTCGACGTTGTTCCCCAGGTCCAGGGTCATCACGTCGTCCTCGGATACGGAGGTAATACGCCCGTACAGTCCGCCCCCGGTAACGACATAGTCACCCTTTTGCAAACTGTTGAGCATTTCCTTGTGTTCCTTCGCCTTTTTCTGTTGCGGCCTGATCAAGAGAAAATAGAAGATAACGAAGAGGATAATCAGGGGAAGAAAGGCCACCAAGGGATTCTCTCCCCCGCCGGCTCCGCCTTGTGCCCCCATGGCGAAGGCAAGATTCTCACCGAACATACTGTTGCTCCTGTGGGTTGATTGTTTGTCCCTCCCAGACTGGCCAATCCGGTTACCTGGCCCAGCATTGTCCCACGACCCGAAAGCGGGCTTGGATCCGCATGGCCGAAAAAAAGGAGTTCTCCCCGCCTCGGCTCGCTGCCTGCTCGGGCCAGGGAAACTCCAATTATCTATCCGGAATGTCCGATTTGGAACTACCTGGAAACCGCGTGCTCTGTCAAGCAATCCCCTTGTTCGACGCTGTTCAGGGAGCTAGTCCATTTCTCGCGAGGAAGAAACTGTGCCCGTATTCCCCATTTTCTACCAGTACTTCTTCCGGACCTCGTATTTTTCCTCGAATTCCCCGAGCTTCCTTTTTTGAGGGCTTGTCCGGGCCAACTCCCTAACCTTGTCCAGATACTTGGAGCATCTCTCCTTGTTGTTCCGATACAGGGCGGCATAGGCATAATGCAGATAACCGGAGAAAGCGTCCCCGGATCGGCCCATGATCCTGCCCAACGTCCTGTGCACCTCCGGGTCCTGGGGAACGTAGCCCAGGACCTTTCGCAGGGCTTCCACGGCCTGGGAGGTCCTGCCCTTCTCCCCAAGGATCCTCGCCTGGAAAAAAAGGGCCATATAGTCCTCGGGCGACTTCCGCAGCGCCTTGTCCAAATGGGACAGGGCAAGATCGAATTGTCCCAGCCGAAAGTGGAATCTCCCCACTTCCCTGTGCCACAGGGAGCTTATCTCCTCGCAGGGAGGACCCCCCTTAAGGAGCTCCTTGGCCCGATCCACGCGGTTGAGCCTGGCTGCCGCAATCCCGCTCCCCAATCGCCTGAGGCAGGGATCGCCCTCGTACCGCTGAAAGAAATTCCATGCGGAACGGGCCTCGGTATACCTGGCCCTGAGCAGGGTCTGGACCTTCCGATAACGCGGGCTGGGCTCCACGTCCCGGGACTCCCCGCCCTGAAGGCGCCGGGCTACTTGGCGAATATAATCTATCCGCTCCGTCACCCCGGGATGCGTGGACATATACGCAGGGACGGATCCCGCCCCGGTCAACCTCTGGCGTTCCTTGATCCGCTCGAAGGCCCTGGCCATGCCCTCCGGATCATACCCGGCCCGAGAGAGATACTGCAGGCCGAGATGGTCGGCTTCCCGTTCGTCGTCCCTGCTGTATTTCAGAGCCGCGGCCTGTCCCCCGGCCATGGAGCCCATGGCAAGAGCCTCTCCGGCATCGGATCCTCCACCCAGCATGACCCCGGCAAGCACGCCCGCCAGGGTCGCCAGATTGATCGCCTTGGACCGCTCGATATTCGAAGCCAGATGCCGTTCTGTCACATGGGCCATCTCGTGGGCCAGCACGGCTGCGAGCTCGTCCTCGCTGTGCATGGCCAGGATGAGTCCGCTGTTGACAAAGACGTATCCTGCAGGCGCGGCGAATGCGTTGACTGAATCGTCCCGCAGGACACCGACGGTAATATCAAAGGGCTGAGGGGGGAGGGTTCCCCTGACCCGCGTCAGGATATCCCGAACCTGTTCCAGAACGATCGGATCGTAAACCAGGGGAAAGCGGGACCGCATCAATACGTTGAACTTGCGGCCCAACTCGGCCTCGTCCTCGATGCTGAAATCACCAAGGACCGCCTGGGTAGGCGTTGCGGGAACCATCCCTAGGAGAGCAACCAAAAGGAGCAGACAGCATAGGGGCTTGCACTTGGGACGCGGCAAACTTCCCCCTTTCGCACCGGTCCCCGCGGAATACCTTGAAGGCCTCTTCGAATCGGGATGGAGGCGGAAGGCGACTGGATCGGCCCGGGGCCAGGCCCTGTGCCATCCATTGGCAGCGGGCAAGGGGCTGCCTTTGACTCACTGCGGGATCCGGACGAGTCTATTTGTTCATCATGTCCAAAAATTCCTGATTACTCTTTGTCCCCTTCATTTTGTCCAACAAAAACTCCATGCTGTCAACGGAGTTCATGGTGGAGAGCACCTTCCGCAGGATCCAGGTCCTGTTTAGCACGTGCTCGGAGAGAAGGATCTCCTCCTTGCGCGTACCGGAACGGCTGACGTCGATGGCCGGAAAAACGCGCCTCTCCGACAGGTTGCGGTCCAGGAAGACCTCCATATTGCCCGTGCCCTTGAACTCCTCGAAAATCACTTCGTCCATGCGGGAACCTGTGTCCACGAGGGCGGTGGCGATAATGGACAGGCTCCCCCCTTCCTCGATATTGCGCGCCGCTCCGAAGAACCGTTTGGGCCGCTGAAGGGCATTGGAATCCAGGCCACCGGAAAGGATGCGTCCCGAAGAGGGTGTCACTGCATTGAAGGCGCGGCTCAGCCGGGTTATGCTGTCCAGAAGGATAACCACGTCATAGCCGCGCTCGGTGAGTCGCTTGGCCTTCTCGCTCACCATGTCTGCAACCTGAACATGGCGTTGCGGGGGCTCGTCAAAGGTGGAGCTGATCACCTCCCCGTCCACGGTGCGCTCCATATCGGTAACTTCCTCGGGTCGCTCGTCAATGAGCAGGACAATGAGGTAGGCATCTGGATGATTGACCATGATGGAGTTGGCGATGGTCTGCAGGAGCATGGTCTTGCCCGTCTTGGGCGGAGAAACAATGAGCCCGCGCTGCCCTTTCCCTATGGGGGCTATCAGATCGAGAATGCGGGCGGAATAGTTGTCCTTGCCGTTCTCCAGGGCGAACTTTTCGTCCGGATAAATCGGGGTCAGGTTGTCAAACAGGACCAGCTTCTTGGATTGCTCCGGTGTGGAATACCCCACGTTTTGCACCTTGAGCAGGGCGAAGTAGCGCTCCCCCTCCTTGGGAGGCCGTATCTGGCCGGAAACGACGTCGCCCTTGCGTAATCCGAACTTACGGATCTGGGAGGGAGAGACATAAATATCGTCCGGTCCGGGCATATAGTTGTACATGGGCGAACGTAGGAAACCGAAGCCATCGGGGAGTATCTCCAGCACGCCTTCGCCCATGATATCGCCGTTTTGCAGGGAATAGGCCTGAAGTATGGCGAATATGAGCTCCTGTTTCCGCAAGCTGCTGGGATTTTCCACATTGTAGTTCACTGCAAGATCCATGAGCTCGTTCATGGTCTTGTTTTTCATGTCCGAGAGATTCATCATGACTGATGGCATAGGGCACTCCAACGTCGACGTCTTGCTTAAAGGTTCAAGGGGACTTTGATCCTGTTCGCGGGCAGCTGGATCCCGTCCCTCCGGACAGAGGGGCGCGTTGCTGCCCGGCACTCCTCCAGGCGATAATCCTCATCCTGCGCGAACCTGGGCACAATACAGCAGGAATCGTTTTTTTGCCTGCCCAACAGCAAAATACCAACCCAATACGCTTCCTTCAGGGAACACGGGCCGCACTGCGCAAGCCCGTCCTCCGAGGGCGTGCTTGGTTCATTCCGGCCAGCTGTCACTCCTATTGCGAAGAGGTGGGCACTTTGTCCTTTATCGCGCCAACAACGATGGATATCCCGGAGGGCTTACGCCACGAGTGACCGGCAGCCGATGCATGCCACGGCTGAAGGACGGTTTCCGGCTCCTCCGGCTATATTGGACCAAGCTGGTATCCATCGCGCTGTCAAGGCGCGCATGGAATGGCCATACAAGGAAAAGAGCAATGGTTGGACTCCGGCTTCGTGCTGGGTTCCTCACGGGGACGGGGGGCATTTCCCTTGAGCGCAGCGAGAAGCACGAACAGGGGAAGCACTGCCACAGTATGGCTTCATCGATTGAAAAAAGACGAAGCGGAATTCGTTCTCCTCCGGAACCAGGATTTTCCGGACGGCAAGAAGCTTACAAGGGAAATGGACCGGGCCGAGCTGCAAGGGATATCCCCAGGAGGAGGCATCCTGGCTGGGGCACCACGGGCCGGGGCTGCGCAAAACCGCGGATTGGACCTCAATATCGGGTTTTCAAAAAAGGGTGACTCCTTGGATACGCCCCTCCGGCTACCAGTGGTTCTTCCCTGTTCCTCCCTTGGGTCAGCTCGGCTCGTCCACTCTTCTGTCTACTCCGGGTTTTCACCGGCTATCCCGCCAAAGATCTCTTCGATCTCCTGCTGAAGCGCTTCCCTGTCTCGCTCCAAAGCGAAAGCAAGCTCGGTGGTAATGAGCCCCATGGCCTGCTCCATGAGCCTGCGCTCGCCGAAGGAGAGCTCCTTGTTCTGCGAAATGAAAATCAATTCCTTGAGCACATGGGCCACATCCACCAAATCCCCGCTTTTCAGCTTCTCCGAGTATTCCCTGTAGCGCCGGTTCCAGTTCAGTCCGACATTTCCCTTGAAATCGGTCCAGTCGTGCAGGGAGCTTAAGACGCTTTGCCCGTATTCCGCGTCGCAAATGCTGCGCAGGCCCACTCCCCGGGCATTGGCTGTGGGAACAAGAAGGGTGGCATTATTGCTCAGAATCCGGACCACATAGAAATCGCTTTCCACTCCCCCGATTTCGTAGGTCCGGATCCCTTCCACACGACCCACGCCCTGAGCCGGGTAGACCACAAGTTGATCTTTCTCGAACACCACTCACCCCGCTTCCGGAGACAGGAGAAATCCTCACCGGATAGGCCTTGACTCTTCCCGATCCTGAAATACGGAACAGGGAAGGTTTATGAGTCACTCCTATCACGAAACGCTCTTCCAGTCCACTGTGCGAGCGCCACTGATTCGGAGACACGGGCCTGTTAGGGGCAAGTCATGATCTATCCATCTCAAAGAAGGAGCGATCCAAACGATGGATCCTGTTCATGGCCCTTTCCGGGCCATCGGAGCAAAAAAGGCGTATCCCCTTCTCCGCTTCCGCCAGGATATCCGGAAGAATGGCTTTTTCCTCGGATGAAAAGGAGGAGAGCACATAGTTGGCTCCGGATCCAGTCCGAGGCTCGGAGCGACCGATTCCCATGCGGAGTCTGTAAAACGCCTTGGTCCCCAGTTGATCGGCGATGGAACGCAGCCCATTGTGACCCGCCAGACCGGAATCGAATTTCAAGCGGATCCTGCCGAAGGGCAGGTCCAGATCATCGTGCGCAACAAGAAGGTGCTGGGGCGGGATTCCAAACTTGTGGCTCACAAGGGACAGCGGTTCTCCGCTTCGATTCATATAGGTGCAGGGTTGCGTGAGCAGCCAGCGCATCCCTTCCGTGGGCCGCCACGAATGCAGGGTATAGCGTCGGGATCTCTCGATGCTGCTGACTTCCCCAAAGCGCGAGCCACGCTCGATCAGGGTCTGAACAACCGCAAAGCCGAAGTTGTGCCGCGTGTTCCGATATTTTCGTCCGGGGTTGCCCAGACCGGCGATCAATCCGTTGTATTCCATCCCTATCTGGAGGAGACGGATCAAGGGCAGTGCGCGAACTACCCCTCAATCCGTTTCCGGAAGTGATGTGTTGGTTCCGAATGGATGCTCTTGAAATGATGCGACGGAAGGCCGCATGCCCTTTTGGCCGGCCGGGAGGACAAATGAAAGGGGGGCTGTCTCCGGACACGTTGCACCGGCTCTCTTCGAATTTCCCTACGGCCCCTCGGCCAATCGCCGGATCAAGGGCGAGGCCGCCCCTTGATCCGGATTGCCGAGAGATTCTCCCGGAGCTTATGAACGAAGCCCGACAGAAGAGGAAACGTTCGCCAATGGGAGGAAATGTCCAGCTGGAGCCGAAGACATTGAGCCCTGCGACTATTCGGAGTCTTCCGCCTCTCCGGATTCCTCTTCTTCCTCCTCGGACTCGGCCTGCTGCGGTTTCGAGATGCCGACGATCACGAGATCCTCCTCCATCATTTCACGGGTCACACCCTTGGGCATTTCCACTTGGCTGAAATAGAGCGAGTCACCGATATCCAGCTCGCTGATGTCGATCTCGAATTTTTCCGGGATATTTCCGGGAAGGCATGCAACGGGAACGCTGTCGCGATGGGCGTTGACCAAGCCCCCTTTCTCCACGCCAACGGCGTCGCCGTAAAATTCCACAGGGATGTCCATCTTCACTTCCCGCTTCATGTCCACACCCACAAAATCAACGTGCTGGATCAATCCCTTCACCGGATGAAACTGAATATCCCAGATAAGGGCCGGCTTGGAGCTTTCCGTGCCGTCCTCGTGCTCAATCTTCAGATAGATCACCTGATTCTGGGCTCGCTCCTGGGCCGCCTGAACCGCGCCATACCCTAAGCTCAGGGGAATGTTCGTCCCTTCCCGATCATAGTATATGCCCGGTACCACTCCATCCTTCCGCTGCTTCTTGGCCCGCGTCTTGCCACGGCTGCTGCGCGTCCTGGCCTGCAGTGAGACATTCTCTGTCATGCCTATCTCCTTAACGCTTCGTTATGTCGTGTAATATCTGGGCGAGTCACCCTTCTCTGCCACTCCACCCGGAAGGGCCTTGTCCAGGGCCGTTACCCCTCTGGACGCCGTAGACGCCCGGACAGCCGCTCCATCAAGGCATTTCCGGGTGCCCCCTTCAGGAAAAGAGGACACTGACCGATGCCTCCTGATGAATATTGTCAATGGCTTTTCCCAAGAGATTCGCAACGGAAACGACCTTGATCTTTTCACTCTGCTCGGCCGCGGAATGCAAGGGAATGGTATCCGTCACAATGACCTGGCTCAACTCGGAATTCTCGATGCGCTCCATGGCCGGCCCGGAAAGCACGGGATGACTGGCGCAGGCCATGACCGACTTGGCTCCCTTGTCCTGCAGCACTTTGCTCGCTGTGACCAGCGTGCCGGCAGTATCGATCATGTCGTCAACAATAATGGCGCATTTGTCCTGGACATCGCCAATGACGTTCATCGCCTCGGCCTTGTTGGGTGCGTCCCGGCGCTTGTCCACAATTGCCAGCCCGGCGCCCAGGCGCTTGGCATAGGCCCTGGCTCGCTCAGTGCCCCCCGCATCCGGGGAGATGATCACCAGATTGTCCTTGAATCCCTCCAAAAAGTCCAACAGGACTTTGGAGGCGTAGAGATTGTCCACCGGGAGATCGAAAAAGCCCTGAATTTGGCCGGCGTGCAGATCCACGGTCAGCAGGCGGCTCGCCCCGGCGGTGGAGATAAAGTCCGCCACCATCTTGGCGCTTATGGGGACCCGGGGAACGACCTTGCGGTCCTGTCGGGCGTAGCCGTAATAGGGCACTACAGCAGTAATCCTGTTGGCACTGGCCCGCTTCAGGGCGTCGATCATGAGGCACAGTTCCATGATGCTCGTGTTGACCGCATTGCATGTGGACTGCACCACAAACACGTCGCTGCCCCGCACATTATCCCCGATCTCCACCTTGATTTCGCCGTCGCTGAAGGACTCCACAATTGTTGGGGTAAGCGAGCAACCCAAGGTGTCCGCAATTGCCCCGGCCAATGCTGGATTGGAGTTTCCTGTGATCAGCTTGAGATCAGTATAACCCGACATACGCTTCTCTACCTTTCTGTCCTGCTTGTTCCCTTGCCTGGTTTCCCTCTCCGTACGACACGGGGCAATTCAGCCCAAGAATACGTGTGATCGGCACATGCGGCAACAGGCCCTGCTGGACAATTCCCTGATTTCCTTCCCTCGCCAGATTAACTGGGGAACTTGTGTCTTCTCGCCAGGAAATGGCAAGACATGCCGAAAATGAAAGCGAAAGGAATGCGGGGCTACCTGATACCTGCCTGGTAGGATAAAAATGGCTGGGGTGGGAGGATTTGAACCCCCGAATCACGGGACCAAAACCCGTTGCCTTACCACTTGGCTACACCCCAGTCCGATTTCGTGCGGCAATGAAATGGGTGATGCTGTTCTGCTCAAGAAAACGGAGGCAGCGCCTGTGGGATTCCTCCGATGCGAAGAGCGCATTCATGGAGCTGCCCGAACCGTTCAAGGCGACTGCCCTCGCCCCGATCCTGTACAGCGTGTATTTTAAGGAGCGCAACTCGGGGTGGGATCGAAGGACAACTGGCTCGAAATCGTTGTACCACAGCTGTCCGCTGGAACAGAACAAATCATTAAACGCTTTTCTGGTCCTTGTCAAGGATTTCCCTGGCCTTTCCCGGCTTACCGTCCATCTGTCGTATTCCCTGTAGGCCCAGGCAGTGGAGACGACAACATCCGGACAGACAATCACCAGGCCGTTCAACTGCGGCTCGAGCTCGGAGACGGCAACCTCCTCTCCCGCTCCGGTGACCCAGGCGGTTCGGCCCAGCAGAAAAAAGGGGACATCGGAGCCCACGGATGCCGCGACCCTGAGCAGAGACGTTGAGTCAAGCCGCGAATCCGCCGGAAGACGATCATTCAAAAAGACGAGCAGAGCAGCGGCATCGGCACTCGCCCCCCCCAAGCCCGATCCGGGGGGGATGCCCTTGTCCAGGTGAATCCTGAGGCCGGGACGCTCTCCGGTTGCTGCGGCAAAGGCCTCGTACGCCGCATGGAGAATATTCTCCCCCACCTCCAGCTCGGCCATGGAACAGGAAAGGCTGAGCCCCCCGCCACGGGGCAGGGGGCTCACATGCAGCGTGTCACTGGGGCTGTCCACCGGGGCGAAGAGGCTTCGCAGCTCGTGATAGCCGTCCCTTCGCACCCCCAGGATCTCGAGATAGATGTTGATCTTGGCCCCAGTCTGGAGGACGAACGTTTCCCGCATCACTCCTTGAGCCTGAGAGCGCGGAAGAGGTTCTGCCCCTCCCGGTTCACCAGGAGAAGGACCACGCCCTTTTCCCGGGCCTGTTCCACGACCGCTTCGAGCTCCTCCGCTTTCTCCACCAGGCGGCCGTTGGCCTGCAGGATCACGTCACCGGGACGGAGCCCGGCCTGCTGGGCGGGTGATCCCTGCTGGACCCCGGTGATCATCAAACCCTTGGCGGAGCGCATGCCCAGGGCCTGCGCCTCCTCCGAGGTAACCGGCCTGAGTCGCATGCCCTGCACTCCCGCATCCGAGGGCTCCTCTTCCTTTTCCTTCTTGGCGAGCTGCTTGTCCCGTCTGCCGACCTCGACGCTCACCTCCTTCTTCTCGCCATCGCGCCAGAGAACGATCCGGGCCGTCTCCTTCGGGGCCATCTGCCCGATAATACGGGTCAGATCCCGGTAGCTCTCAATGGACTGGCCATTGACCTCGAGGATAACATCGCCGGCTTGAATCCCGGCCCTATCCGCGGGATCGCCCTCCTGCACCGAAGCAACGAGGGCTCCCCGCGGCTCGGGAAGGCCCAGGGCCTTCGCCGTGTCCTGGTCCACATCCTGAATCACCACTCCCAGCCAGCCCCGCTTCACTGTTTGGTACTTCTTGAGCTGGGAGATGATGTCCTTGGCCATGCCGCTGGGAATGGCGAAGCCGATTCCCTGGCCCTGGGCCACGATAGCGGTGTTGATGCCCACCACCTCGCCGTCGAGATTGAGCAGCGGCCCCCCGCTGTTTCCCGGATTGATGGAGGCATCGGTCTGAATGAAGTTGTCGTAGGGTCCGGCTCCGATCACACGCCCCTTGGCGCTTACGATTCCCGCTGTGACCGTGTGGCTCAGGCCGAAGGGGTTGCCGATGGCCACCACCCACTGCCCGGGCTCAAGGCTCTTGGAGTCCCCGAAATCCAGGCTGGGGAGATCGCGGTCCGCGTCGATCTTGAGCAGGGCCAGGTCGGTTTCCTTGTCCGTGCCCACGATCTCCGCGTCAAAAGTCTTTTCGCTCGCCCGCAGGGAGACCTGGACCTTGTCCGCCTTGGCCACCACGTGGTGATTGGTCACGATGTACCCGTCCTCGGAAATGATGAAGCCCGAGCCCAGGGCGTTCTTCTTTCGCTGTCTGGGCTTGTCCCCGAAGAACTCCTCAAAGAACTCATCGAACTTGGGATGCTCCCGGAAGGGAGAGAAGAACTCGCGGAGCCTCTTCGAGGTCTCCACTGTCTTGACAGTGCTGATATTGACCACCGCGGCGCCGGCGCTCTCGGCCAAATCGCTGAAGGAAGGCAGCCGAGCCCGCGATTCGGCATCGCTCGCGGCACTCACCGGAACGGCGAATAGCAGCACGCAGATACAGCAAAGGGTTGCAGCGCGCTTTGTCCAAGTCATTGGGACCTCCTTATCCTTCAACATCCTGTCTGGCTTCCTGAAAGCGAACACCCTCGTCCAAAAAGGACTGGGAAATAATCCCGCTGTCCTCCTCGCGAGCGGAGACCTCGAGCTCCCGAACCTTGCCCCTGCAGACAAACCCCTGCTCCGTCAGATAAACGTATCCCGCGGCCAGCACCTTGGTATAGGGAATCTGCTCCCGCATCTCCTCGTGCAGAATCCGCTCCGGGAAAAGGATCGGGGTCTGCTTGCCGGAAAAGTCCTCGAAAACAATGTATTTCACTGCCAAGCTCCCTGGGAACGAATAGGGCTTGAAAGCCGTTCCGATTCAAGCCGATGGGGTTTGCTCTGCCGAATGTAGCAGGAAAAAGGCCTTTCTCCAAGTGCCGCGGAACATCGGGGCAAGCCTGTTCTCCGGCTTGAACGCGGGAAGGAACGGGCTACCATTCAATAGATGGCTGGCCCTGATCGGCCATTTCCCGCATCAGCCTCAGGGTTTCCTCGGCTTCCTCGCGATCCAGCCTGCGCAGGGCGAACCCCGCGTGAATCAAAAGGTAGTCCCCGACAGCTGCCTCCTCATCCAGCAACAACAGGGAGGCTTGAACCGTGGTTTCGCCCCCGCCCACCCGACATGTGGCCATCTCATTCTCCATGGAAACGATTTCCGCGGGCACTGCAAGACACATAACCCATCCTTGTCCTTTTTTCCGGCTTCCATTGCCGGAATATCTCCCTGCGAAGCGGACCTATTTCCGACCTAACCACCCCAAAAAACCAGCAAAAAGGCGAGCTCCTCCTCCACCCGCACGATTGGCAAAGCCAAGCCTTCATTTTGCGAACACAGGAAGCATAAAAAAAGAACCATGCCTTGACAAGAATTGTTTGCCCGGGATAAAGTAACTCCTGCGTGATTCTTTAATTATTTTTCAATATTATCAATAAATTATATTTACACTCCTTCCGCGGAGCGAATGCTCGCCGGAAAAAGACGGCACTATGCAACTCACACAAGAGCAGATCAACTACTGTATGGAGTGCGGGGTATGCACCGGGAGCTGCCCTGTCAGCTACGAATGGGAGGGGTTCTCTCCCAGACAGATGATCCGGCGCAGCCTGGACAAGGAGATTCCTCTGAGCCAAACCAGGGAGGTCTGGGCCTGCCTCACCTGCGCCCGCTGTAGCGAGCGCTGTCCCGTGGGCATCGATTTCCCGGAGTTCATCCGTAGCTACCGCAGGGAGGCCAGGGACAGGAACAACCCTCCGCGGGAGAGCCATCACGGCATTCTGCAGACCCTGACCCGCCTGCAGACAGCCGGGCTGCGGCAGAACCGCACCGCCTGGGCTCAAGAGGCGGGCTCCTTTCGCGATCAGGGCGACTTTTTTTATTTCGTCGGCTGCCAGCCCTACTTCGAAATCCTATTCCGCTACTTGAATCTGAACGCCCTGGACTCGGCACGGGGCGCGCTGAAGCTCCTGAATAGCCTGGGGATCGAGCCGGTGATCAGCGACGCGGAATGCTGCTGCGGTCACGATGCCCTCTGGACCGGGGACGAGGATCTCTTCCGGCAGCTGGCGGAAAAAAACCTGGAGGCCATCAGCGCCTCCGGGGCGCACACCGTGCTCTTCAGCTGCCCCGAGGGCTATCTCACATTCAGGGAGCACTACCCCCGCTACTTCGGGGAGCTCCCCTTTCAGGTGCGCCATCTCAGCGAGTTCCTGGAGAACGAGATCCCAGTTGCAGGCCTCGAGTTCCATCCAGCCGAGGAACAGTCCCTGACCTACCATGATCCCTGTCGTCTGGGACGGCAAGGAGGCATCTTCGAGCCGCCCCGAAGGCTGATCGATCTCCCGGCCCAGGGCAAGCTCCGGGAAATGGACCGCAACCGGACCAACGCCATGTGCTGCGGGACCACCGCCTGGATCGAGTGCTCCTCCTGCTCCAAGGGAGTACAGCTGGAGCGGCTCAACGAGGCTATCGAGACAGGGGCCGATCGGCTGATCACCGCCTGTCCCAAATGCAGGCTCCATCTGACCTGCGCCCAGGAAAACACGGACATGACGCTGCCAGTGGAGGACATTTACAGCTATCTGGCCCGGCATGTACAGGAACGGGGCTAAAGCCGACGAATAACACGCTTCGGGTGCCCCGCATCCGGAGAGGAGGTTTGAGACGATGAGCCAGGAAACGCCGGCTGCCGTGCAAGGCTCTGTCGTGGTGATCGGCGGGGGGATCAGCGGTATGCAGTCCGCCCTGGATCTGGCGGACACCGGATACTATGTGCACCTGGTGGAGAAGTCATCGGCCATCGGCGGGTCCATGGCCCAGCTGGACAAGACCTTCCCCACCAACGACTGCACCATGTGAATCCTTTCGCCCAAACTGGTCGAGGTCGGCCGGCATATCAACATCGAGCTGCACACCCTGGCGGATGTGAGCTCAGTCCAGGGCGAGGCGGGCGACTTTCAGGTCACCCTGAACAAACGCCCCCGCTATGTAGATCCGGACAAGTGCATCGCCTGCGGCACCTGTGCGGAAAAGTGCCCCGCCAAGGTGGTGGACGAGTTCAACGAGGGGCTAGCCAAGCGCAAGGCCATCTATGTGCCCTACGCCCAGGCCGTGCCCCTGAAGTACGCCATCGACGCGGACCGGTGCATCTATTTCAAGAAGGGCAAGTGCCGGGCCTGCGAGAAATACTGCCCCACCGAGGCCATCAACTTCGAGGACACGGCGCGGGAAGTGACGCTTTCCGCGGGTGCCGTGATCCTGTCCGCGGGATTTCAAACCTTCGACCCCTCCTCCCTGGATCTGTATCAGTACGACCAGAGCCCCAACGTGGTCACCGGGATGGAGTTCGAGCGGATTCTGTCCGCGAACGGCCCCTACCAGGGGCATCTCGTCCGTCCCTCGGACCACGAGGAGCCGAAGAAGGTCGCCTGGCTGCAGTGCGTCGGCTCGCGCGACATCAACCGCTGCCAGCGGCCGTACTGCTCCGCGGTGTGCTGCATGTACGCGGTCAAGGAGGCGGTGGTGGCCAAGGAGCACACCCCTGGGCTGGACACCGCCATCTTCTACATGGATATGCGCACCTACGGCAAGGATTTCGAGCGCTACTACGATCGGGCCCGCGAGGAAGAGGGCGTGCGCTTTGTCCGCTCCAGGATCCATTCCGTCCTGGAGGACCCGGAAACCAAAAACCTCCACCTTTCCTACTTCACCGATGACGGCGAGCTGCGGACAGAGGAATTCGACATGGTGGTCCTGTCCGTGGGCATGGAGACCGCCCCGGAATTCCGGCAGCTCAGCCAGGATCTGGGCGTGGAGCTCGACGCGGATCACCTGGTTCGCACCCGGGACTTTTCCCCTGTGCAGACCTCCCGGCCCGGAGTCTTCGTCTGCGGCGCCCTGCAGGAGCCCAAGGACATCCCCACCTCGGTCATGGAGGCCAGCGCCGCCGCATGCGCCGCTGAGGTGGAGCTCTCCCGGGCCAGGGGGAGCGAAGCCCAGAGCAAGGTCTTTCCCCAGGAGCGCGACGTATCGAAGGAGCCCCCGCGGATCGGTGTCTTTGTCTGCAACTGCGGGGTGAACATCGGTGGCATCGTGGATGTGCCCAGGGTGGCGGAACACGCCCGCAACCTCCCGGACGTGGCCTATGTCCAGGAGAACCTGTTCAGCTGCAGCCAGGACACCCAGGACCAGATGAAGCAGATCATCCTTGACAAGGGCCTCAACCGCGTGGTTGTCGCCGCGTGCACACCCAGGACCCACGAGGCCCTGTTTCAAGAGACCCTTTTGGACGCGGGGCTGAACAAGTACCTCTTCGAGATGGCCAACATCCGCAACCAGTGCTCCTGGGTCCACAGCAAGGAGAAGGACCGGGCCACGGAGAAGGCCACGGATCTCGTGGAAATGGCCGTCACCAGGGCCCGGAACCTGAAGCCCCTGCCGCAGCCCACGGTCCCCGTGGACAGCCGCGCTTTGGTTGTGGGCGGCGGGGTCGCGGGCATGACCGCTGCCCTCGGATTGGCGGATCAGGGATTTTTCACCTATCTTCTGGAGAAACAGGACCAACTGGGAGGCAACGCCCGCTTTCTCGGCAGCACCCGTCGCGGGGAGGCCATTCCCGAGCGGGTGGAGGCCATGAACGAGCGCGTCCAGAGCCACGAGATGATCGAGGTGCTCACCCAGGCGGAAATCAGCGAGGCCAGCGGCTTCGTGGGCAACTATCAGACCCGCGTCACCCATGGCGGCCAGGAGAAGCAGCTGGAGCACGGAGCGCTGATCATAGCCGTGGGGGCCTCGGAACACACTCCCCAGGAATACGAGTACGGCAAGAGCGATCGCGTGCTCACCCACCTGGATCTGGACCGCGCCTTTGCCGAGGGGGATCCCCGTGTCACCGAAGCCCGGAGCGTGACCTTCATCCAGTGCGTCGGCTCCCGCGAGCCGGAACGGCCCTATTGCTCCAAGGTCTGCTGCACCCACAGCATCAAGGCGGCGCTTCGCTTCAAGGAGATGAATCCCGAGACCCAGGTCTATATCCTGTACCGCGACATCCGGACCTACGGCCAGCGGGAGGAGCTCTACCACGAGGCGCGGCGAAAGGGGGTGGTCTTTGTCCACTATGACCTGGAGAACAAGCCCTCCGTGGAGCAGTCCGGTGACAAGCTGGAGGTGCGGGCCAGGGACCACATCCTGCAGCGCGAGCTCATCCTGGAATCGGATCTGGTGGTCCTGGCATCCGCCATCACCCGATCCGGGGAGGAGCCCCTGGCCCAGATGTACAAGCTCCCCATGAACGAGGACAACTTTTTCATGGAGGCCCACGCCAAGCTCCGGCCCGTGGAATTCGCCACGGACGGGATCTTTCTTGCCGGCCTGGCCCACTACCCCAAGCCAGTGGAAGAGAGCATCGCCCAGGCCCAGGCAGCGGCATCCCGGGCGGCCACCGTGCTTTCCCGGGAGCAGTACACCGTGGAGGGCATGGTCAGCCGAGTGGACGAGGCCCTCTGCCGCGGCTGCGGGGAGTGCGAACAGGCCTGTCCCTACAACGCCATCGCCGTGGAGGAGATCGAGCCCGGAATCCACCGGGCCAGGGTCCGCGCTGCGATGTGCAAGGGCTGCGGGGCCTGCGCCGTGGCCTGTCCCACAGGGGCGGCAGCGGTGTACAACTTCGAGGAGCAAACCATTCTGGACATGGTCCACGCAGCCCTGAACTGACACAAAACACCCAACACCGGGGACAACCATCATGAGCGAACAGTTCAGCCCCAACATCGTGACCTTCGCCTGCAACTGGTGCGCCTATGCCGCGGCGGATCTGGCCGGAGTGAGCCGGTTCCAGTATCCGCCCAATCTCCGCATCATTCGCGTCATGTGTTCCGGACAGGTCAATCCCAACTTCATCCTCAAGGCCCTGGAGGAAGGGGCGGACGGAGTCCTGGTGGCGGGGTGACACATCGGGGACTGCCATTACCTGGACGGTAATATAAAAGCGGAGCGGATGTTCGAGCAGACCCGGGAGATGGTGGAGACCCTGGGCATTTCCCCGGACCGGATCCGTCTGGCCTGGGTCTCTTCCGCCGAGGCGAACCGATTCGCCGAGGTGGCCCAGGAGTTCACCCGGACTATCGAGGCCCTGGGGCCGGCAAGCCTGAGCCCGGCCAGCAGGGTGAGCCACGCAACGTAAATCCAGGACGAAACACCGCCACGCCCGAAGGCGGAGCGCCGCCGGACCAAACGGGCAAACTGCGCGGCGAGGAAGGACCATGAACAAGGACGTACTCATCATCGGCGGAGGGATCGCCGGAATCCAGGCCGCTCTGGACCTTGCGGAGATGAACTTCCAGGTCCATCTCGTGGAGAAGCTGCCCAGCATCGGAGGCAAGATGGCCCAGCTGGACAAAACCTTTCCCACGAACGACTGCGCCATCTGAATCCTTTCGCCCAAGATGCTGGATGTCGGTCGGCATCCCAATATCGAGCTTTTGGCCTACAGCGAGGTGGAAAACCTCGAGGGCGAGGCCGGCGACTTCACCGCGACCATCCGCAAGAAGGCCAGATACGTGGACGAGGACAAGTGTACCGGATGCGGGGAGTGCACCCAGAAGTGCCCCACAACTGTTGTTGACGCCTTCGACGAGGGGCTGTCCACGCGCAAGGCCATCTACAGCTGGTTCGCCCAGGGCATCCCCTCCACCCACACCATCGATCCGGATCACTGCCGCCAATTGCAGGGCAAGAAGTGCGGGATCTGCGCCAAGACCTGCAAGGCGGAGGCGATCAACTTCGAGCAGACGGACCGGCTCCTGGAGCGCAAGGTCGGCGCGGTCGTCGTGGCCACGGGATACACGGTCTTCGACCCCGTCCGTATCCCGGAATACCGTTACAGGGACCTGCCCAACGTGGTCACCGCCATGGAGTTCGAGCGCATGCTCTCCGCAAGCGGCCCCACTGCCGGACATCTGGAGCGACCTTCGGACAGGGCCATCAAGAGCGAGATTGCCGACCTGGAAAAACAGCTGAACAAGACTCGCAAGGCCCTGGACAAATACGAAAAGGACCGGGGGATGGATTCCGCCGAGGTCCACGGCCGGTTCACCCGCGGCGAGCTTGCCGAGGACGAGGAGCTGACCAAATGGGCTAGGAGATACGAGGAATACCAGGCGGTCAACCGCCGGCTGGAAAGTCTCAAGGCCCGGGCCGAGGAATTCGAGGACGCGAAGAAGCTCGCCTTCATCCAGTGCGTGGGCTCCCGGGATCTGCGATTCTATCCCTTCTGTTCGGGGTACTGCTGCATGCACTCCATCAAGGAGGCCATCATCGCCCACGAGCACGAGCCCAGCACCCAGTCCACCATCTTCGGCATGGACATCCGCGCCGTGGGCAAGGGCTTCGAGGAATACAAGCTGCGCGGGCAGAGCAACGCGAACATCACCTACCGCCGAGCCCGGGTGGCGGAAATCGACTCCGGCAAGCGGGACAATCCGGTAGTGGTGTACGAGGACACACTGGAGCAGAAGGTGAAGCGCGAGGAGTTCGACCTGGTGATTCTGGCCACCGCCTGCGCGCCCCACAACGGGATCTCTGAGCTGGCAGCAACGCTAGGCCTGGAGCTGGACCAGCACGGCTTCTTCCGGACCCACGCCTCGCATCCCATGGATGCATCCAAGTACGGGGTCTTTGTCTGTGGCTGCGCAAACAGCCCCATGGACATCCCGGAATCCGTGGCCCAGGCCTCCAGCGCCGCGGCCCGCGCTGTGCAGGTGCTGACCGGCCTGGACAGAGAGGGGTCCCTGCAGGCTGCGGAAGAGGCGTCGTAACGGAGGGATCGGAGGTCGGAGATTCGGCTCTTTCCTTCCAGATCGAGGTCTGCCCACGGAAGGACACGGAAAGGCACGGAAGAACAATAAGACAAGGCCCGCGAATCACGCGAATCAACGCGAACAGGAAGAGATATGCCTTCCGCTCGTCGCGGAATCCGTATACCAACTCCCCAAACAAGATTGGTGACACCATGAGCGAGGAGAGCCGGGACAGCACACTGCAGGAATCGCGAGTCGGGGTCTTCATCTGCGACTGCGGCTCCAATATAGCCGGTCATCTGGACTGCGGCGCGGTTACGGAGTACGCCGCCTCGCTTCCCGGAGTGGTCTATGCCAAGGAAAACCTCTACACCTGCTCCGAATCCGGAGTTCTGGAAATCAAGAACGCCATCAAGGACCAGGAGCTGAACCGCGTGGTGGTGGCCTCCTGCTCCCCCCGCACGCACCAGCCCCTGTTTGCCTCCTCCTGCGCCGAGGCCGGGCTGAATCCGTACCTCTTCGAGATGGTGAACATCCGCGACCAGTGCTCCTGGGTCCACATGCAGGAGACGGATCGCGCCACGGAGAAGGCCAAGGAGCTGGTGCGCATGGCCGTGGCCAAGAGCACTCTCCTGGAGCCCCAGCAGGATATCGAGTCCTCCCTGGAGCGACGGGCCGTGGTCATCGGGGGAGGCGTGGCCGGAATGTCCGCCGCCGAGGCCATGGCCGGAATGGGCATGGATGTGGTCCTGGTGGAGAAGGAAGCTCGCCTGGGCGGGCTGCTCCGCTCCCTGAACCAGATCGGGCCGGAGCGGATTCCAGCGTCGGAGCGGGTGGAGGAATTGGTGCGCTCCGTTGAGGAGAAAAAGAACATCACCCTGCACCTGGAATCCGAAATAACGAGTGTGGGCGGGTACATCGGGAACTACCAGCTCACGATCCAGCCAGCCTCGGGCCAGGCCATCCAGGAGACCGCGGGCTGCATCGTGGTGGCCACTGGGGCCGTCCCCTGGACCCCGTCGAGCGGGGAATACGGATACGGCCAGGAAAAGGTCGTGACCCAGATGGAGCTGGAACGGCTCCTTGCCCAAGGCTCCTTCACCCCGCCGCAACGCGTGGCTATTCTGCAGTGCGCAGGGGCCCGCTGCGAGGAACGGCCCTACTGCTCCCGCATCTGCTGCCTGACCGGGGTCAAGAACGCCCTGCTCCTCAAGGAGATGAGCCCGGAGACCGAGGTGCACATCCTCTACCGGGACATGCAGATGTACGGCACGGACAAGGAGAGCATGCTCTGGGAGGCCCGGGGCAAGGGCATAGCCTTCCATGTGTACCATCCCGATCCGGGGTTGAGCGTGGAATCCGACAGGATCAAATACCACGACAGCCTCGTGGGCGAGGACCGGGAAATCCCCTTCGACCTGGCGATTCTGTCCACTCCCCTGGTTGCCCGGGACAACGCGCGGCAAATCTCGCAGATGATGCGTGTGCCCACGGACCAGAACGCCTTTTTCCTCGAGGCCCACGCCAAGCTGCGGCCCCTGGATTTCGCAGCGGACGGCATCTTCGTCTGCGGCTCGGCCCGTTATCCCGCAACGGTGGAGGAGGCCAGATCCCAGGGAATGGGAACCGCCGCCCGAATCGGGACCATCCTGTTCAAGGAGCAGCTCATCTCCAGCGCCATTGTGGCGGAGATCAACCCGGAAAGCTGCGTGGGCTGTCTGGGCTGCGTCCAGGTCTGCCCCTACCAGGCCATCAGCTACGACCCGCAGAGGGGTGTCTGCCGGGTGAACGAGATCCTGTGCAAGGGCTGCGGCAACTGCGCCTCGAGCTGTCCCTCGCAGAGCATCCAGCTGCGGGGATACAAGCCGGACCAGCTCTATTCCCAGATCAGGGCCCTGGGAGAGGAAGAGGAGCAGGTCCTGTAGTCTTCGGGGAAAGGGAGAAGCCCCCCATACGTGTCATTCCCGGGCCGACCCGGGCACAACCAAGCATGAACATGTGCAGAGCGAAGGCAGACGGGGCGCTTGAGCGCCGGCTTCATCCCGGGCTTCACCTGACGGGCCAGCAGCACCTGAGCGAATCCAGAACAACCAAGTCTGTTCGAGGCAAGATTCTCGATTGAGCCTTGGCTGGTTCATGACACCACAACGCCCGCTTGCTGCGGTAAGAACAAAGTGATGGTGCTCTATGAAACCCAGCTCAAGCGGGCCGCCTGACTTCGCTTCCTTGTTGTATCTCAAATGGTTAGGCACATTTTCATAAAAAATCAAACGGATTCCGGCTCCGGGACCGCCCGGTCCAAAATCCCGTTCAGCAAACGAGGTAAATGCCATGAGCCAAGCCGATTTCGAGCCCAAAGTGCTGTGCTTCCTCTGCACCTGGTGAGCCTACGCCGCTGCTGACCTGGCCGGGGTCAGTCGGTTTCAGTATCCCGCCAACATCAGGATTGTGCGGGTGATGTGCAGTGGCAGCGTCTCCATGCACCATATGCTGCTCACCTTCCAGGAGGGGGTGGACGGCCTGCTCGTGGGCGGTTGACACATCGGGGACTGCAATTACCTGTATGGTAATTACTCCGCCCGGAAACGCGTCCGCTTTCTTCGGCAGCTGCTGGCCTTCTACGGGCTGGACGAGCGCCGCTTGCGGACCGCATGGGTTTCTTCCGCCGAGGCCGCGGAATTCGCATCGGAGATCAGGGACTTCATCTCGGTCTTGAAGGAGCTGGGCCCGTCGCCAATGAAGCCCCAACTGAGCGAGGCCGCGGCCTGAGAGGTTTCGCCGCGGCTGCGACGCAATTTTCAATCCCTATCCAAAAGCGCGGATCGAGCATGATCGAACAGGTACAAAGCAAAGTGCGGGAGCTCCTGGAAGCGGGAACGATCCAGGGCTTTCTCGGGCTCCGCGAACAAAACGGCCACATCGCCCCCCATCTCTTCCAGGATCCGACGGATCTGGAGGGCATGTCCCTGGGCGACCGGGAGCGTCCCGGGGATGCGCGGTATCCCCTGACCAAGATATTGCTCACGCTGACCGGGAACGATTCCCGGGCCAAGCTGGGAATCCTGGTACGCGGCTGCGACGAGCGGGCCCTGGAGTCCCTGGCAGCCTGGAACCAGTTGGATCGGGACAAGGTGGTTCCAGTGGGGATCGCCTGCCCCCGCGAGCTGGCCGAGGAGTGCGAATGCGAGCGGCCCTATCCCAAGGATCCGGTTGCCGGGGAAAAGACCGAGCCCGTGGCCTTCGCCTCGGTCTCGCGCATTGAGGAGATGGAGCCCTCCGAGCGCATGCGCTACTGGCTGCGGGAGTTCGACAAGTGCGTCAAGTGCTATGGCTGCCGCGACATTTGTCCGGTCTGCTTCTGCCGGGAATGCAGCCTGGAGGACCAGTATTTGATCCGGACCCGGAATCTGCCCCCGGAGAACCCGGTCTTCCATCTCACCCGAGCTGTCCACATGGCCGGCAGATGCATTGACTGCGGCCTCTGCGAGCAGGTTTGCCCCGCGGAGATCCCCCTACGGACCCTGTACAAGAAAGTAGGCCAGATCATGGAGGATGAATTCTCCTATCACACCGGTGAGACGACAGGGAAACCACCGCTGCAGATCGCGGACGGTGAATAGGTCGAAAACAGACAACACAGCATCCCGGAACCGAGGGAACCATGGAATACTCGAGCGTGCTCACCACCTGCACTTACTGCGGATGCGGGTGCAACTTCTACCTGGAAAATGTGGACGGTCGCCTCACAGGGACCATTCCCTGCAAGACCAGCCCGGTGAACCAGGGCAGGCTCTGCATCAAGGGCTGGAACGCCCACGAGTTCGTCCAGAGCGATCAAAGGCTCACCTCGCCGCTCATCCGCAAGGAGGGCCGGCTCGTCCCCGTTTCCTGGGAAGAGGCCCTGGACTACACCGCCTCGGAGCTCAGGGCGATCCGCTCCGAGAGCGGCCCGGACAGCCTGGCCTTTCTCGCCTCGGCCAAGGTAACCAACGAGGAGAACTACGTCCTGCAGAAGTTCGCCCGAGCCGCAGTAGGGACCAACAACATTGACCACTGCGCCCGGCTCTGACACTCCTCCACAGTGGCCGGTCTGGCCACGGCTTTCGGCAGCGGGGCGATGACCAACTCCATCGCCGACATCGAGGAATCGGACTGCATCTTCATCACCGGCTCCAACACCACCTCCTCCCATCCCATTATCGCGGACCGGGTCTACCGGGCGAAGGAGAAAGGGGCCCGAGTCATCGTGGCCGATCCCAGGCGCATCCACATCGCCCATATCGCCGACGTCCACGTCCAGCAACGGCTGGGCACGGACGTGGCCCTTTTGAACGGAATCATGCACGTCATCCTGGAGCAAGGCTGGCAGGACCAGGCATTCATCGATCAGCGCTGCGAGGGCTTCGAATCCCTGAGGGACTTGATTAAGGAATACACCCCGACCAAGGTGGAGGAGATCACTGGAGTGCCCGCAAGGGACATTGAGCGGATCGCAGAGATTTATGCGAACGCGAAGGCCGCCTCGATCCTCTACTGCATGGGGATCACCCAGCACACCACCGGGGTGGACAACGTCAAGTCCCTGGCCAATCTGGCCATGCTCACTGGCAACCTGGGGCGGCCCGGAACGGGGGTCAATCCCCTCCGGGGCCAGAACAACGTGCAGGGCGCCTGCGACATGGGCGGGTTGCCCAACGTCTTCACCGGGTATCAGCAGGTGGCCAACTCCGAGGCGAACAGCACGTTCGCCTCTGCCTGGCAGGCAGAGCTGCCGGATAAGCCCGGACTGACCATTCCGGACATGATGGCCGGCCTGGAGGACGGCAGTGTCCAAGGGCTCTTCGTTCTGGGGGAAAACCCCGTCATGAGCGACCCTGACGCGGACCACGTGGGCAAGGCCCTGCAGAAGGCTCGCTTCCTCGCGGTCCAGGACATCTTCCTCACCGAGACCGCGAAAATGGCCCACGTGGTCCTGCCCGGAGTCTCCTTCGCGGAGAAGGACGGCACCTTCACCAACACCGAGCGCAGGGTGATGCGGGTCCGCAAGGCGGTGGAGCCTGTCGGGCAATCGCGGCAGGACTGGGAGATCATTCAGGATATCTCCGGCAGGATGGGCTATCCCATGGCCTATTCCTCACCGGAGGAAGTCATGGAGGAAATTTCCCGTCTCACCCCCTCCTACAGGGGGATCTCCTACCAGCGCCTGGAGGGGGACGGCCTGCAGTGGCCCTGCCCGGACACGGAACATCCGGGAACCAAAATCCTGCACCAGGAACGCTTCGCCCGCGGCCTGGGGCTCTTTCACGCCATCGAGCACAAGCCGCCCGCGGAAAGCGTGGACCAGGAATATCCCTATTGGCTCACCACGGGCCGGATCTACACCCACTACCACACCGGAACCATGACCCGGAATTCCCCCTCCCTGGAACGAGAGGCCCCGGAGGGCTGGATGGAGATCCATCCCAACGACGCCCGCGAGCTCGGGGTACGCACCGGAGATCGCCTCCGTGTGGCCTCCAGGCGAGGGCACGTGGAGGCCGCGGCCTTCGTCACGGAGGACATCAGTCCGGGCACCGTGTTCATGTCCTTCCACTACGTGGAGAGCAACGCCAATGTCCTGACCAACCCGGCCACGGACCCCATAGCCCGTATTCCGGAATACAAGGTCTGTGCCGTGAGCCTGGAAAAGGCCGCCTAAATACGTCTTTCCCCTTTCTGACCGGGGCTTGTTCGGCACACATGCCCCGGTCTCTGCTTTCTACTCCATGAAGGACGTGCTGCCCAGGAAAATGTCCGGCCCGGTATCCTGGGCCTTGACAGTGAGCACGGGACAGGGGGCCTCGAGGATGATCTGCTGGGCCAGGGATCCCATAACGAACTTGCCCACCCTGGATTTCCTCTCCACGCCTATGACGATCTCGTCGATCCCGTTCTCCTCGGCGAAATCCACCATGTCCTCTCCCAGCGACTTATACTGGACCAAAAGGTGGGTCCGGCAGGTGATGCCTTCTCTGCTCATCTGTTGCTCCACTTCCCAAAGCTTCTGCTCCGCTTCTTCCATATGGGGAATATCCTTTTCCGAGCGCGTCCGCTGCGCGGAGGTCACCACATCCAGGCTCGCGCCAAAGACCACCGCGTGCCGCTTGGCCAGTTCCAGAGCGTTTTCCGAGGATTTGCTGCGGCTATTGTAGGCCACCATCATTCTCATGCCGTTCTCCTTTGGAGATCATTCGGCGCTTTCGGCGCCGTGCCGCCTCTTCACCTCCTCCCGATCCACCGAGCCGTCCTCCTTTCTGGGCAGGGAGGCAGCAAAGTCCACATAGCGCGGCTTTTTGTACCCCGCAATACGCCCTCCGACAAAGTCGCTCAGCTCCTTGGCGGCAATGTCCGCTCCCTCCTGGAGCACGCACACCGCCTTGATTCCCTCCCCGAAGCGAGAATCGGGCACGCCGAAAACCACTGCCTCCCGAAGATCGGGATGCTCCAAGAGGGCCTTCTCCACCTCCACGGGGAAGACATTCTCCCCTCCGGACTTGATCAGCTCCTTTTCCGCCTTGCGGCCCTTGAAAAAGAGATAGCCCCGTTCGTCCAGCTGTCCCAGATCACCGGTATGGTGCCAGCCTTCCCGAAAGACATGCCGGGTGATCTCGGGGTTGTTCCAGTATTCCCGGAACACAAGGGGGCCCCGGACCACGATTTCCCCTGTCTCTCCTGGAGACACCTCCCGGTCGTATTCGTCCGCGATGGTGAGGGAAACCAGGGGAAGGGGCCTTCCCGCGGATCCCGGGTTGTCCCTGTTGGGAGCCATGGTGAGCAAACCGGAGGTCTCGGTCTGCCCGTAGACACTGAAAAAAACGCTCCCGGTTTTCTCTTCGAAGGCCCTGATGGTCTCCTGCTGGTCGATCCCGAGCACACAGCGCAGGGAGAGCTCCTCCGGGGCGACATTTTCCATCTTTTCAAGCAGGCTGCCGAGCATGGGAGGAAACGTGCCCAAGAGGCTCACCCCTTCCTCCCGGACGAGCCTGGACGCCTCGCCGGCCTCGAAGCCGGGCAGAAACACGTTCTTGCCCCGTGCCACAAGGCCGGCAGTGGCCAGATTGATCCCCATGATGTGGTACAGGGGGAGCAGGTTCAGATAGGCGTCTCTTGGACCCAGGCCGAACTCGTTGACCAATAGGAGGGCGTTGAGGAGAAGATTCTGCTGGGTGAGGACGCCACCGCGGGGCCTGCCCTGTACCGCGGCGGTGTGAATAATCAGGAAGGGATCCTCCCAGCCCCCCTGGGACGCTGAATGAACCTCCCCGCCCAACAGATCTTCGTACGCGGTCCCTTGATCGCCCATCCCCTGCTCGAGACCGATAAGCTGCTTGAGCTGGGCGTGGCCCCGCAGGAGGGAGCTGGCGGCTTCCGCGTGCTCGGAGTCCGCCGCGATTGCCGCGGGCGAGGTATCCTCCAGGATGACGTCCATTTCTTCCTGGGAGAGGCGCCGGTTGATGGGAACCAGAATCAGGCCGAGCTTGGCTGCGGCGCCGAACAGGGTGAGAAAGCGATAGGTGTTGGAGGCCAACACAGCCAGCCGGTCCCCGTATTGCAAGCCGGCCTTGTTGAGCCCGGCGCTCAGCTCCTCGGTTTCCTGAAACAGCTCGGCGTGGCTCATTCCGCCTCCAGCCCAGCGAATGGCCTCCGCCCGGCCATAATCCGCAGCGTTGCGACGCATCAGATCGAAGTAGGTGTGACTGTGCAAAGGCATGACCCTGCTCCTCGCTGTATGCCCTTAGCCCAGCCGGCCCTTCCAAGGAAAAGGGCCGACTGGGAGGCGCTGCTTTCAGCCTTGATCCATCATTGCGAGGGATAGATCCCCTCAAAAGTGACGACCTCGGAGACGCCGTTTGCCTGGAAAGCGACCCTGCCCCGAGTCACCCGGACAGGCACTTTTGCTTTGGGAATCTTGCTCCACCACCGCTGCAAGGCTTCTGGCGCGCTCCAGCCCTTCTCCTTCAGCTTGAATCCGCTGGCCACCTTGAGGCTCAAGATCGCGGAACGCACTGTGATCATGGTGTTGCTGCGGATATGATCCGAGCCATCCGCCGGAATCCAGTAATCGTCCTGATTGTTCACGGTCTTCAAGGTGAATCCCTCAAAGGAGATGCCGTAGGTCAGGTTGGAGATCCTGACCGGATAGGGATTGGGATTGTCCACCTTGAACAGGAAGCTCATGGGCAGGGGTGCCCCGTGATTCCCGGCCTGACCCATGGTCGGATCGATGTCCTTGCCGTAGTACCAGAATCCGTCGTACTGCGGAACCTGGAAGGAGGCCAGGCTGACCCGGGGCTTTTCAAAGTTCGACTCCGTGGGCTTGGATTTCATGACCCCGGCACAGGCGGATATAATCAAGGTCCCAGCCAGGAGCGGGACCAAGAGGGCTATTGAACGGTATCGCATAGGATGCCTCCCTTGGATTGCGGCAGCTTCCGGATGGACACTGCCCGGCTTTTCCCCAAAAAGGAGAAGCCCGCCTTCATCCCTTTGGAGAGATGCATACCCCCAACACAATGAAAGGATCGCGTTCCAGCTCTTGTGTTTCTTTTTCTGAAAAAAACAGACCTAGCGTATTGTCGGATTGGAATGAGCGATTCCTTCCATTTTTTGCATTCTTTTAACGCCAATAGCACTGGGACAAGACACTAGGTGAGCCATCGTTTCTTGCGCTTATAGTGCTTGATATCGCGGAAGCTTTTCCCGCCCTTGTCGCTCAGACCGAGGTAGAAGTCCTTGATGTCCTCGTTCTCCCACAGCTTGTCCGAGTAATCGTCCATGACGATCCGTCCGTTCTCCAGGATATAGGCATAGGAGGACACAGTCAGGGCCAGTTTGGCGTTTTGCTCCACAAGGAGGATGGTTATCTTCTCCTCTTCGTTCAGCTTGGTGATGATGCTGAATATCTCCTGAATCAGCATCGGAGCCAGACCCATGGAGGGCTCGTCCAACAGGAGGAGCTTGGGCTCCGTCATCAGGGCTCGGCCCACAACGAGCATCTGTTGCTCCCCGCCGCTGATGAACCCTGCTGTTTCCCCGCGCTTGTCGTAGAGACGGGGAAAATAGTGGTACACCAGGTCCAGCCCGTCCTTGACCGAGCCGCTTGTGCGCAGATGCGCCCCCACCTTGAGGTTCTCCTCCACGCTCAGGTGCTCGAAGACCTTGCGGCCCTCGATAACCTGGATAATGCCCTGCTTGGCGATATCCGCGGCATGGGAGTTGTGAATCCGCCGGCCCTCGTACTCGATGGATCCGTCCGTGACCTTGCCGTCTTCCGTGGATAAAAGCCCGGACACCGCCTTCAGGGTGGTGCTCTTGCCTGCGCCGTTGGCGCCGAGGAGGGCCACGACATTGCCCCGCGGCACGGATACGGAGACCCCCTTCAGGGCCAGGATCACCTCGTGGTAGCGCACCTCGATGTTCTGGATGTTCAGGATGGATCCGTTCTGGTCCAACGCGCTCCTCCTTGTGGTTTCCCTTCAGGGTCTCGAGCGACTAGTACCCCAGCCACTCCTCCTCCCACTTCTTGGGCCAGCGCTTCTTCAGATCGACAACCTCAACCGTGTCGTAGCTGCCGTCCTTCCACTCCTGGACCCGGACCTCTCCCGTGGGGCGGTGATCCTCCGAGGAAAAGGACACCGGTTCGACTCCGAGGCCGATATCGTAGTTGTCCATGGTCTCCAATCCTTCCTTGAGGATGGTCTCTCCGGTGATCTCCCCGGCCTCATCCGCCCGCTCCAGGGCCTCCTTAAGGATCATGGCGTTGGCCCAGGCCTGGACAGTGGGCTTGAACCGCTCCTCCAGAGGCGTGCCGGGGTGATATTCCTTGGCCGCCTTCTCCACCATGTCCATGTTCTTGAAGTCCTGCCCGAATTCCGCGCAGGGGGCCGCGCCCATAGCCCCCTCCGCCGCCTTGCCTGCTAGCCGATGGAGATTGTCGTTGAAGGCCCAGATATTCAGGATCCAGGTCGCGTCCAGGTCCAGGGCAGCGGCGTCCTTGATGGTGGCCGCGGCGGACATGGAGGTGTTCGAGTGCCAGACCACGTCCGGATCGAACTTCTTCATGGCCATGATCTGGCTCTTGGTGTCCAGGGCGGTCAGGGAAACATTTTGATCCGGTCCGATCTTGAAGCCCAAAAGCTTGGCCTGTTCCTTGAGGGCCTTGATCGGTGCGGAGGCATAGGGGGAGGCGAACATGTAGAAACAACCCAGCCGGGGCTTTCGTTCCCCGTAGTCCGGATGCTCGGGCCACTTCTTGTCGTACCAGGCGGTCAGCGCGGCCCTGGCCGCAGTGGAGTAGTCCGCTATGGCGAAGGCGTTGTAGCGCGAGTCCTCGGGGTCGGTCAGATGGGCCGAGTAGGAGGCGGAGATGTAGGGAATCTTGTCCTCCATCACCGTGGTGGACAGGGCCTCGGTATCCGCCGTGCCCCAGCCCATGACCGCGACCACGCCCATGCGCTTGAGCATGCTGTACTTGGTCTGGGCCTCGGGGACGCGATAGCCGTAGTCGAACCAGGTGTAGTCGATCTTCTTGCCGTTGATCCCGCCGTGGTCGTTGATCCAGTTGATGGCGTCCACCATGCCCGTGGCAAAGTCCTTGCCCACATCCGAGGTTGCCCCGGAGGTGTCCATGATGCCGCCGATCTTGATCTCCTCCGCCTGGATCGTTGATGCGGCAAGAGACAGGGCCAGGCCCGCGAAAAAAGCCGTCAGAACAGATAGCCATTTGGTGCGCATAACCCCCCTCCCTTGTTACACATTGCTGATGTCGTTTCCTCTCCTTGGAAAAAGTGATCTCTCGTCCGGTATCACCCCCTTTGGTCTTGGTCTTTCCTGACCAAGTCTTTACCCGGTTCCACCGGGTAGAGCCTTCGCGCCTAGTAGGAGAAAGGCCAGAGATTGAAGTAGTTCTTGATCTGCCACCAGCGGTAGGCCAGTCCGTGGGGCTCGAAGTTGAGGAAGGCGCAGATGATCAGGCCGAAGACCGCTGTCTTGAGGAAAGTGAAGCTCATGAGCACGTTGGGCCAGTACTCCGCCAAGGGAAGAACGCCCATCTGCAGGAACTCGCCCACCAAAACCCAGAACGCGGCCCCGAAGACGGCCCCGTGGATGGAGCCGATTCCGCCGATAAGGATGACGCCCACCAGTTTCAGGGAAAGGTACCAGGGAAAGTGCTCCGGGCTCATGGCGCTGGTGTTGCTCACCCAGAAGGCCCCGGCGACCCCGGCCATGGCCCCGGCAACGAAGAAGGCCAGGAGCTTGTGATAGAACACGCTGATCCCCATGGTGGAGGCGGCGATGTCGTTGTCCCGGATGGCCATCCATGCCCGTCCCCGCTTGGTCCGCAGCAGGTTGGCTGTCACCATGACCATGAGGATGAGGAGCACCGCCATGAGCAGATAGGGCTTCACATCGCCGGTCATGGCCCAGGGACCGATCCGGGCCGCGTCCGAGGGGATCTTGATGGACTGGGCCCTGCCCCCGATCTTGCTCACGTACTGGGTCAGGATCAGGTCCACGGTAATGAACTGGGCCGCGATGGTGGTCAGGATGAAGTAGAACCCCTTGACCCGGGCGCAGGGCAGGCCGAAGATCACGCACCAGATGCCGGAAATGAGCCCCGCGGCGACAATGGTGAGCGGGTAGGCCAGCCCCAGGTCCACGAGGGGCTGCGGCCAGGGAAAGTGCAGCACGAGCATGGTGGAGGTGTACGCGCCCACCGCGATAAAGGCCCCGTGACCCAGGGTGATCAGCTCCGTGTACCCGATGAGCAGCTGCACCCCCAGGGCGCCCATGGCCGTGTATCCGATCATGGTGCAGACCCCGATCCAGTAGCCCGGCAACAGCAGGGGCACACCCAGGAGCACGATACCCAGCAACAGCAGCATCTTGAGCTTGATCACCGGCGTCTGCCACCAGCCCTGATCCTTGGCGTAGCTTTGGTGGTAGTGCCCGCAGGGCAGCCAGACTCGGGACATATGCGCCTCCAAGGCAAATGTTGCTTTTCGGAAAAATGCGGCGTTTCGCTACCGGATCAGACCCGCTCGATCCGTTCCCATCCCCAGAGGCCGTAGGGCCGAAACATCATGAAGATCACCAGGAAGATGAAGGGGGCGATGGTCTTGATCCCTCCGGGCACGAACTGGGTCACATAGGTACCGGTCATGTTCTCCAGGATCCCGATGACGATGCCGCCGACGATGGCCCCGGGAATGGAGTTCAGCCCCCCGAAGATCACCGCGGGCAAAACCACGAGCCCCAGATGGCTGATGGTGATGTTCAGGCCGTTGATGTTTGCCAGCAGGGCCCCGCCTATCCCGGAGGTGATGAAGGCGATGGACCAGGAGGCGGCGTACACGAAGCGGACACTGACCCCCAGGGACAGGGCCGCGGTCTCGTCGTCCGCGGTGGCCTGCATGGAGAGTCCCCAGCGGGTGTACTTGAAAAAGGCCATCAAGGCGATGAGCAGGGCGATGACCACCAGAAAGGACCAGAAAAAGACCGGAGTGATGCTCAGCATGCCCACGTGGATGGATTCTTGTGGAAACACAGGGGGATGGAAGGTCTTGGTGCTCGGTCCCCAGATGAACATGGCGGTGCCGCGGTAGAAGAAGGACAGCCCCACAGTGACCATGATCACCGAAAGCAGGGGCTGACCGATGAGCCGATCCAGAAAGATCCGCTCGGTGACAATGCCCAGGATCACCCCGATGATCATGGTCAGAAGGACACAGAGAATGAAAGGGACCCCGGACTGATACAAATTCCAGGAAATATAGGCTCCGAGCAGGGTCATTTCCCCCATGGCCAGATTGAGCACACCGGAGCACTTGTAGATGACCACCCAGCCCAGGGCGACCAGGGCGTAGATGCCACCGACCATAATGCCCGTCACCAGAGTCATGAGGAAGAGTTCCATGCCGCGACTCCTTTAGGCTTCTGTGCTCCGGATCCAAAGATCCGTCTTGATGTGCTGCTCCCGGCCGTCCTCGTAGCTGATGGTCAGGTCCAGATGGGCGGTGTCCGTATCGGAGTAGATCGCGTCCACGAGATCCTTGTACCGCTTGGCCACCACTGGGCGCTTCAGCTTGTTGGTCCGGGTCAGCTCCTCGTCGTCCGCGTCGAAGACCTTGAACAGGTTGGCGAACTTGCGGATCTTGGCCGGGTCCGGCAGATCCTTGTTCACCTGCTCCACCTGCTTCTGGATCAGGTCGTACACCTCAGGCTTCTGGGACAGCTCACGGTAGCTGGTGTAATTGATCTTCTTCTCGTCCGCCCACTTGCCGGTCACGGCATAGTCAATGCAGATCACCGCGGCCAGATAATCCTTCTGATCCCCTATGACCCAGGCATCCTGGATGAAGGGGCTGAACTTGAGCCGGGTCTCCAGGTACTGCGGGGCGAAGGGGCGGCCGTCGGAAAGGGTGATGACATCCTTGGAGCGGTCGAAGACCACCAAATGGCCGTCTTCGTCGATGAACCCGCGATCCCCGGTGTAGAGCCAGCCGTCCTTCTTGGTCTTTTCCGTCTCCTCCTCGTTCTTGTAATACCCCAGAAACACGGAGGGGCTGCGGCAGAGGATCTCTCCGTCCTCGGCGATGTCCACCTCGGTCTCCGGGATGGGCTTGCCCACGGTATCGAACTTGATGTCCCCGTCCTTGTGCACGATGGCGATGCCCGCGATCTCTGTCTGGCCGAAGATCTGCTTCAGGTTGACCCCCAGGGCGTGGAAAAAGCGGAAATGGTCCGGCCCCAGGGCGGCACCCCCGGTATAGCAGCGCCTGAGACGGGACATGCCCAGATGGTCCCTGAGCTTCTTCTGCAGGGTAATGGAGGCCAAGCCATTGACCAGCTTGAGGTACCAGGGCGGTGAGGTCTTCTGGAATGTGTGCTCCGCCATGCGGTAGCCGATACTGGTGCCGAACTCGTAGAACTTGCGCTTGAGCCAGGGCGCGTCCATGTACTTGACCTGGACCCTGCGGGTCATGCCCTCGTAGAGCCTGGGAGGAGCGAACATCACGTGCGGGCCGATCTCCCGGATGTTCTCCATCACCGTGTCCTGCTCCTCGGGAAAATTAATGGCATACCCGATCTGCAGGCCGCAGGATATGGACATCATCTGCTCCCCGATCCAGGCAAAAGGGAGGTAGGAGACGAAGTCGTCGGTTTCATAGCAGGGATCCACCGCCATGAGGTTTTTGCCCATGGTGAGCATGTTCCAGTGGCTGAGCAGCACCCCCTTGGGCCGCCCCGTCGTGCCTGAAGTATAGAACTGCAGGCAGACGTCGTCCCCGTGGCCCTGGTTCACGAGCGCCTCGAAACGACCGGGGTCCTCCCGCTCCAGGTCCCGGCCCAGCTCCTGCAGCCTGCGGATGCTCATCAGGTCCTCGCGGGTGTAGTTCCGCATGCCCTTGGGATCGTCCCAGAAGATCCTCTCCAGCTTGGGGCAGTCCTCCTTGATGGCCAGCGCCTTGTCCACCTCCTCCTGGGTTTCGGCGAAAAAGAACTTGGCGTCGGAGTGATCCACGATGTATTGGACCTCGTCGTGCAGGGATTCCTGAAAGAGCCAGGCGCAGACCCCACCGCCGCACATGGCGGCGATCTCGGCCCACAGACCTTCCGGACGGTTGGCGCCCATCAGGGCGACCCGGTCCCCGCTGTGCAGACCCATCCGAACCAGGCCAAGGCATATCTGCTTCACGTTCTCGTAGTAATCCCGCCAGGTGAAGGGCCGCCAGATCCCGAACTCCTTCTCCCGCATGGCGACCTTTTTTTGTCCGTATTCCCCACAGCGCTGCAGGAAGAGCTTGGGGATGGTGAGCTCCCGAGAGATCTCGCCGTCCGTGCCGAGCTGCGCCATGCCGGCCTGGGCCTCACTTCCGTGTGGCATACATGTCCTCCTCGCCCAGATAGGCCTTGATCACCTCGGAATCCTGCTGCACTTCCCCTGGAGTGCCTTCCGCGATCTGCCTGCCGAAGCTCATGACAAAGACCCGGTCGGAGATATCCATGACCACGCCCATGTCGTGCTCCACCAGGATGCAGGTGACTCGCCAGCGCTGTTCCTGATTCACGTCCATGATGAATCGGACCATGTCCTCGACCTCTTCCAGGTTGAGGCCCGCCAGCGGCTCC